>Ga0126373_10000085_pt1 | contig 74479 bp, 70 predicted proteins | sample PanSoiMetPlot_11_FD_92545 | JGI IMG/M metagenome (GOLD analysis project Ga0126373, IMG submission 92545) | Tropical forest soil microbial communities from Panama - MetaG Plot_11 | ecosystem: Environmental > Terrestrial > Soil > Tropical forest > Bulk soil | place: Panama | collected 2016-02-17
CATGCGCCCGGAGACCCATTCTCCACTAGAGGCCGGATACATTTTCGCAGACTGTTTCTCCCGCCCGATTCCCCTTGCAGTTCGGCGGCGGACCATACATGTTATGCCAACTGCCAAATCGTCGGGTCATTGAATGGCGCGCCAGAACTCGACACGCCGTTGGCGCACCCAGCATCCCTCCGTCGATTCCGTGCAGTTCGGGTACAGTTCTCCCCATCCGGTCGCATACTCAATGCGATTTTCCGCGATCCCCATCCGGACTAGTTCCTGTTTGATGGTGTCCGCACGTCTCTGCGAAAGGGCGAGGTTGTAGACGATACTCCCCCGAATGTCGGTATATCCTGCCAGCCGGATGCGCACGTCAGGATGGTCTTTGAGCCATTGTGCGTTTGCTTCTATGATTGCTTGTTCAGAGGCAGACTCGTGAGTGTCAAGATCAAACACAACGTCTTTGAGATCCTGAATTTTTCTCTGATTGCTCCATTGTTGGACCGGTGAGGAACTGGACGCTGTCACGGACTGCGCTTGCTCCGGGTTGGCTGCATGTAGTGATAGCGCCAGGGTCAGAACCGCAATCAAGAGAGTCAATTTCACGGCCGATCTCCTTCCACATGGGCATTGCTCTGTCACTCACAGGATTCTAGGGTTGGCAGTCGCAAAGCAAGAACTGGCAAAACTAACAGGAGTTGGAATACCCGTCCCCGCTAGGCTGAGCGGGGCACAGAAGCGACGACGCACCCGGCTTCCCCGGCGCACTCGCGCGGCCTGGGGCGCGGTCGATGAGCATAATCCGTCGAGGTGGCCGGAGAACAGTTTCACCCGCTAAAGCCGTGTGGATTGCGTGAACTTAACGGCGCGCTGACGCTGCGCCCCACTAACGGATAGGTTCTAGCTCTCCAGGTAAGCGTCAATCCACTCTTTGAGCTTGCGCCGGCGCTCGTCGGCCACATCGAAGCGCACACCGAAAGAGTGTTTGGGCTTCTTCCAGGTGACGTTGCCGCGGACCCAGATGCGCGGCAAGGTCAACAAGGCGAAGGAAACTTCAACCGACTGTCCAGCGGCAATTTCTTCGGTGCAGCGCAACGACATTCCGCCGGAACTGACTTCCATGCTGGTGGCGTTGAATTTCCGCTTATCGATCTGAACCGCGACTTCGGTCATCACCGGGATGCGCACGTAGCGCCGAAACTCGTGGAGCACCAGCATGTTGGTGGCACGTACCAATTTCAGAGCAGTCGAGCGCTCGAGCGGTTCGTGAAAGATCGCGTTGATGCCGTACTTGGAATAGCGCATCGCCTCCTGGGCGCTGCCCCCCAGCCCATAGATCACCATCCGGCTGTTGGAGGCGGAAGTGCGAATGGATTCCATCACGGCTTGGGCGCCGGGGCCCAGTTTTATGACACACGCCTCAAACTTTTCCTTTTTTAGGCGTTCGGCAGCGTTGCCCGACACCGGGACCGGATCGACGCCGAACTGTTTGAAGCAGTCGGTGAGGATGGTCTGAGTGGTGTCTTTGACGTCGACCAGGGCGACTCGCGCAGATGCCTTTTTCGTCGCGGGGATGGGGGCCAGAACGGTACCAAGGGAACTATCCATGACGTAAGGGCGATCCTCTAAGTGCAAGTCCATTCTGGCTTGGGAGGTGGGGTTTGGCAAAGGTTCCAATGGGCCATTCGAGGGTACAAAAGTGCCGTTACCCGCCTTGCACCGACGAGTTACCTCGGGTCCTTGCAAAGGATGTCGCCGATGTTGACGAGGATTGTGGGTCAGCGGCGCGAGAATTCACCACCAAGGGCACCAAGGAACACGAAGGAAAAACACTAGCTATTCGGACCAGCGCTTGAAGACCAGCGCGCCATTGGTGCCGCCGAAGCCGAAGGAGTTGGAGAGCGCGTAATCGACAGTGGCCTTGCGCGCTTGATTGGGGATGAAGTCCATGCCCGCGGTTTCGGGATCCTGGTTATCGAGATTGGTGGTTGGCGGCAGAATCTGATCGCGCAGGGCGAGGACTGAGACGCCAGCTTCGAGGCCGCCCGCACCGCCAAGGAGGTGGCCCGTCATCGACTTGGTGGAGCTGACCGGGACCTTGTGATTGCAGAAGAAATTGCGAATGGCCTGTGCCTCGAGAACATCGCCAATCGGCGTCGAGGTGCCATGGGCGTTCACGTAGCCGATGTCTTTGGGATTGATCTGGGCGTCGTGCAGCGCGTTCTTCATCACGCGGAAGGCGCCTTCGTGTTCGGGCGCGGGCTGCGTAATGTGATAGGCATCGCCGCTCATACCATAACCGACAACTTCCGCGATGATGGGTGCATCCCGGCGCTTGGCGAATTCCAGGTCTTCGAGGATGAGGATCCCGGCGCCCTCGCCTACCACGAAGCCATCGCGGTCCTTGTCCCAGGGACGGCTGGCTCGCTCGGGCTCGTCATTGCGGGTGGAAAGAGCGCGCATGGCCGCGAATCCGCCGACGCCCATGGGCGTGATGGCGGCCTCGGTACCCCCAGCGATCATGACCTCGGCGTCGCCGCGCTGGATGATCTTGAACGAGTCGCCGATCGAGTGCGCACTGGTGGTGCAGGCGGTGGCGGTCGCTTCGTTCGGCCCCTTGGCTCCGAATCGCATGGAGACATGACCCGCTGCCAGGTTCACGATGGCTGCGGGAATGAAGAAGGGCGAGATCTTGCGCGGGCCGCCTTCGAGCAGGGCGCGATGTTCGCGCTCGATAATGTCGAACCCGCCGATGCCGGACCCGATATGGACGCCGACCCGCTCGGCGTTCTCCGGGGTAATTTGCAGGCCGCTCGCCTTCATCGCTTCCTCGGCCGAGGCGAGGGCGAAGTAGATAAAGCGGCCCATCTTCTTGAGTTCTTTTTTCTCGACGAAATTCAACGGATCGAAGTTCTTGACTTCGGCGGCAATCTGGCAGGAGTGCGCGGACGCGTCAAAGTGGGTGATGCGCGACACGCCGCTCTTGCCCGCCAGCAGGTTCTTCCAGACTTCTTCCGTGCTGTTGCCTACGGCACAGATCAGTCCGATGCCAGTAACTACGACCCGTCGAACCAAACCTACTTCCCGCCTTTCGCGTGCTTGCCAATGTAATCCACGGCGTCCTGCACGGTGCGGATTTTCTCCGCATCCTCGTCGGGGATCTCGATATCAAAGGCCTCTTCAAAGGCCATGACCAGTTCGACCGTGTCGAGCGAATCCGCGCCCAGATCGTCCACAAAGGAGGCGTTGGGCGTCACTTCGCCCTCATCCACGCCGAGCTGCTCGACAATAATCTGTTTCACCTTCTCATCAACGGCTGCCATTCGTTCTCCTCGCTGGCGGCATATTTGCGCGCCATTTTCCTTTGAGTCTCGTATGAATCCGGAACGCTTTTTACCGGGAACAGAACCGAATCACAAGGAAATCGCTAGTCTAATGGTCTGAGCGAACCGGTGTAAAGGAACCCCGCCGGTTGAAGACGGGGACACACGCTTCGCTGTAAGGCTGCAGAACCTTTAGCATCCTAATTGCTGTTCGCGCGGGGGGTCAACGTCGGGATGGGGTATCGCCCGCTTGCCAGCGCCGGGTCGAAACCGGGAAACTGTCGTGCATGCGCGCCGTCGTACAGAGGGTCAGCCGGGCGAAAGTGACGGTCTCGGGAGAAATTACCGGCGAGATCGGACAGGGGCTCCTCGTACTGCTGGGCGTAGGCCAGGGAGACAGCGAGGCTGACGCGAACTACCTGGCCGGGAAAATCATCGGCCTGCGGGTCTTCGAAGATGATGCGGGCAAGATGAACCGGGCGGTCGGAGAAGTGGGCGGCGGCATGCTGGTGGTATCCCAGTTCACGCTTTACGGCGACGTTCGGCGCGGACGGCGGCCGTCGTTCGATCACGCGGCGCGTCCGGAGAAAGCACGGGCGCTCTACGAGTATTTTGTTGCCCGGATTCGTGGGGCCGGGCTTCGCTGCGAAACCGGCCGATTCCAGGAAATGATGGCCGTGGAACTGGTGAACGACGGGCCGGTAACGATTCTGGTGGATTCGGGGAAGGGGTTCTGAGCGCCGAGCCTTGACTGAGTACAACGATACCCCCTCTCAATGTCGTTTTTGTCGTCTTGGAACGTCTTCCCGTTGAAGATTCTGTTCAATATATGTCCGGCTATCGAACTTGCGGCTCGCGCTGGCGCCGGACATGAAGCGAATCTGGCCGAAGATAGGGCGCTCGAACCACGGGCGATCGAACTTTCCCACGATGGCCCAGGCGATGCCCGCGTAGCCGTTCGGGTCGCGGCCGTCAAGTTCGTACTTGTCATTGAGGCGGACGGCGATCCGGTAGGCCAAGGCTGGCGAAGGCGCCCACTCCAGAATTTTCTTAGCCCAGTACATGCGCATGTAATTGTGCATCCAGCCAGTGCGGACCATCTGCACCTGGGCCGCGTTCCATAGCGGGTCGTGAGTCTCCGCGTTCTCGAGCTGCTTTTCGGAATAGAGGAACGGCCGCGGATCGCGAGCGTGCTTGGCGAGGGTTTTGTGGGCCCATGGCTCGCCGCACTCGAAGGTATCGTAGATCGAATTGAAGCGTACAAAGTTGATGGAGAGCTCTCGCCAGACGAGGAGTTGGTTCAGGAAGGCTTCTTTGTCGGCTTTCGGCGCGTCGGCGGCCTGTACTGCGAGAGCGACGGTGAGCGGTCCGACGTGCCCGAAGTGTAAGTAAGGAGAGAGCCGCGAGGTGCCGCCCCGCTCCGGACGGTTGCGATCTCGCGTGTAGTGCGGCAGCTTGTTCCGCACGAAGTCTTTCAGCAGCTTCAACGCCTGACTCGTACCTCCGGAGAAGCTGGAGACGGGTTCGACCGAACGATTGATCTTCCAGCCTTCCGTCAGGTCCACACCGAGCGGAAGAGAAAGCGGCGGACGCGCCGGCTTCCACGGATGTCTCGCCTTCGGGTTCCTCGGAGCAACCAGAAATTCTGCGAGTTGCGCCTGCAATCGCGGGCGGATGATGAAGGCCGCGTATTGTGGCTTCTCTAGCAATCGGGTGGGCACGATCACATCAGCGTCGACGGTCCACAACGGTACCTTGAGCTTTCGGCCCGCAGCCTGACGAGACGCTTCCGCCCAACGGATGGGATTCTCGTCTCCGATGACCAGTGCGGGCTTCACCTCTTCGCAGAACTTGGCGAGGCTGTGATCGGGGAAGCGTCGGAACACGAATCCGACGCGGCGGTTCTCGAGCCGCTGCGCAATATCCAGGACCCCTTGCGCCAGAAAAGCGTAATGCCGGGCGTTGGCGGCTTCGAATGGCCGGGGAGCAAAGAATACGACCACCGGCTTACCGAGTGAGTTGGCCGCTTCGACCGCAATGTCAAGCGCCGGATTGTCGAGCGCGCGTTGGGTGCGCTGCATCCAGTACACCACGCACGTCCCATGAGAATCGGGTGGCCCAGCGCGGCGGATGGTAACTCGAGGTTGTTGGGAGAGATTTTCCAGAGAGTCCATGTGTTCGGCCCAAAGATTGACGCAGAGTAAAAAATGAATTCGTAAGGCGACCATCAGATGCACACACGCCGCTCGTGGATGCAAGTGACCCCTGAACGAAACGGCGGAGGAGGCTCATGCAAAGATGTCAGCGACCCGTGCCGCATCGAGGCTGGGTCCGATGTCGTGGGTGCGGATAATGTGCGCCCCTTTGAGGACGACCGCAGTTTCAGCAGCCAGGGTTGCCGATAACCGGTCGGTGACGGCTGCATCCTTGCCCTTGCGAGCCGCCATCCGCCCGATAAAGGATTTGCGCGAAACCCCGACCAGGATGGGATAGCGAAGCTGGTGCAGCTCATCTAAGCGGCGCAGGAGAGGATAGTTTTCCTCGAAATTCTTGCCGAAGCCGAAGCCCGGATCGAGCACCATGCGTTCGCGCTTCACGCCTGCCAGCGTCGCGGTGTCGGCCCACTCGCGCAGTTCGCGCTTGACCAGCGTGACAATGTCACCGACCGGCGGAAGGTTGCGCCACTCCTCCGGGCGCCCGCGCATGTGCATGAGAATTGCTCCACAGCGGAGCTCGGCGACCGTCTTCGCCATTTTCTTGTCCCAACGAAAGGCGCTCACGTCGTTGACGATCTCGGCCCCGGCCTCTACTGCAGCGCGGGCCACGCCTGCCTTGTAGGTGTCGACGGAAACCAGGGCGTCGGCACGGCGCTTTTTGAGCTCGCGGATGACAGGCAGGACGCGGTCTCGCTCTTCCTCTTCCGGGACGGGAATCCGTGCCGCTGCTGTTCCGGAGGGTCGAGCATTCTCTGAACTCGCCTCCTGCGCACCGCCCGCTTCGACCTTCGCCCCGGGCCGCGTGGACTCACCCCCAATGTCGATGATGTCGGCGCCTTGGTCGAGCAACCAGAGCGCGTGTTCTACGGCTTGATCGCGATCCAGGAACTTTCCGCCGTCGGAAAACGAGTCCGGCGTGACATTGACGATGCCCATCAGCAGCGTGCGCTTGCCGAGCACCACTACGCGAGATCCGATGTTCCATTCGAAGACGGGCCGCATCGCGGCGATTCTAAACCACCGGCCGGGACGGATAAGAACCTGTATGTCTAAGAACCTGTATGTCGACGATAAGCGGTGATCGGACTCCGCGCCATCTGGTGGGCAGCGAGTTGAGAGCTCGATTTAGGGTGTTAAAATCGGGCTAATCCTGTATGCGCTATCGGCGTTCCTCGCTGCGATTTGTAATTTGCCTGGTGTTGCTTGTGATTCCAGGCTACGCGGCCCCGCGTAAAAGCCTGACCGCACGCATTGCGGCGATTCTGTCCGACGAGGACCTGGGTCACGGCTTCTGGGGAATTGAAATCGATTCGCTGACTACCGGAAAGACCCTCTACCTGCAGAATGCCGATCGGCTGTTCACGCCTGCTTCCAATACGAAGTTGTTCACTACTGCAGCAGCATTGGCACTGATCGGTCCCGACTACAAGTTCAAGACCACGGTTGAAACCAACGGCACGCTCGACAAGTACGGCCGTCTAAGCGGCGACTTGATGCTGGTGGGACACGGCGATCCCAATCTTTCGGGGCGGGAGTTGCCCTACGAGCTCCACACCCAACGGAACGATCATCCGATCAAAGTCCTGGAGGATCTAGCCGACGCGCTCTCGCAAAAAGGCGTGAAGTATGTGGACGGCGATCTCATCGCCGACGATTCCTATTTCGCATTCGAGCGCTATGGCGAGGGCTGGAGCCAGGACGACCTGGTGTGGGGCGACGGAGCTCCGGTTTCCGCCCTGGCGGTGAATGACAACGTCGTATTCGTGAATATTTTGCCGGCGGACCGGCCGGGCGAGCGGGCGTTTGTCAACATTGTTCCCTTTGCTGAGTACTACCGCGTGGACAACCGGGTGGTGACCACCCCCGCGGGCACGGCGCGGCGGATTTTCTTCGACCGGGAGCCGGGTTCCACCGTGCTGACATTGTGGGGCGAGATGCCGGTCGACGATAAAGGGGAAACCGAGGCGCTGGCGATCGAGGACTCGGCGGCTTTCGCCGCGCAGTTGTTCAATTCGCTGCTGGAGAAGCGCGGAATCACCGTATATGGGCGCGAAAGAGCCCGGCACACGGAACTGGCGAGCCTTTCGACTTTCAGCGTGACCGCATCGGCCCACTTAGCAGAGCCCCAGGATCGCGGTGGCGAAGGAGGAACGACGTCCCGCCCACTGCCCAACCAGACGCTGGTGCTGGCCTCGTATGAATCCAAGCCGCTGATTGAAGACGTGCGCGTGATCAACAAGGTCAGCCAGAACCTGCACGCGGAAATCCTGCTACGCCTTCTGGGACGCGAAAAGGGAACGTCGGGCACCGTAGCCAGCGGGCTGGAGGTAGAGCACGGGTTCCTGAACCAGGCGGGCGTGCCACAGGATCAATACGTGTTTTACGACGGCTCGGGTCTTTCGCGGCAGAACCTGGTCTCTCCGCACGCAGTCGTGAAGCTGCTGCAGTACATCGCCAAGCAGCCCTGGGGAGAGCAGTTCCGCGGGACGTTGCCCGTGGCGGGCGTGGATGGATCGCTCGCCGATCGCTTCAAAGGCTCGACCGCCCAGGGCCGCGTGTACGCCAAGACCGGGTCGCTGGGAGGCGTGAAGGCGCTCTCCGGTTACGCAACGACCAACCGCGGCGATTCGGTCGTGTTCTCGATCCTCACCAACAATCTCACCGCTCCCTCCAAGAAAGTGACGGATGCGATGGATCAGATTGTCGAAACCTTCGTAGAAGACGATCGCACCAGGAAGTAAGTCCGCGACGGCGCAAAAACGGCTCGAACCCACCTACAATTTAGCGCGCCCGGCGGGCCGCACGTCGAACACGGCCGGCGCCGATAGCAGCGGGGCCGGTGCCAGAGGGGGGTTTGCGTCTGCCATCCAGCAGGTCTTTGAGCACAACCGCGTTATTGTGCTCCTCGTCCTTGTAAGCGAACAGTAGCGTGAGCCTCTTTTTGGCCAGGCGATAGAGTTCTTCGACCGCGGTCTCCGCCTCAGGGCGCTTCAGTTCCTTCAGATACTGCTTTCGGAAGCTTTCAAATGCGCCAGGATGGTCATGAAACCACTGTCGAAGTTCGTCGGAGGGAGCGAGGTCTTTCAACCAATGGTCGACCCTGGCATTGGTTTTGGAGAGGCCTCTTGGCCAGAGCCGATCCACCAGGACGCGCACTCCGTCTCGCGAAGCGGGCGCCTCGTAAACGCGCTTGACCGCGACTGTCATGGTGGTTGCTCTATTATTGTACGTCCGAGCATGCTCGATGTGCTGTCGTTTTGTGGCGGACGAGGAGCAGAATGGTTTTGTGGAAAACGGGCAGTGATTTGTGCTCGCGATATGCCGGAATTGTGCTGATCGCGGTACTGGTCGTCGGCACGCTGGCCCTGGGAGCTTGCGAGGTCGAGCGGCGCAAGTCCGACGCCGAACTCGGGCTGAACGCTCAACAAGCTGCCGGACGCCGGATCTACGATCGCTACTGCGACCAGTGTCATGAGCCTTATTCGTCGCGGGGGAAGAAGGGTCCGTCGCTGAAGGGTGTGTTCCAGCGGCAATATCTCTCGCTCAGCGGACTGCCGGCCAACGATGAGCGCGTCGCCGAGATCGTGAAGTATGGGCGCAGTAAGATGCCTGCGTACGGCCGTGAACTGAATCAGCAGCAGATCGATGATCTGCTCGCCTACCTGCATACCTTGTGAGTGAAATACGGATGGCGACCCACGTTGGGAAAAAATCTGACCTCTACCGCCTGCTGCCTTCCGTCGACGAGTTGATGCGTTCGCCGGCGGTAGCTGCCCTGGTGGAACGCGACGGTCGCGCATCCGTGACCGACGCAAGCCGAGCTGCTCTCGATGGCCTTCGCGCTGCCATTCATCGAGACAAGCTTGATGCGGCTGCAGTCGAGAAGTCCGTACGCGACCTGGCGCAGTCCGTGGCGAGCGAACTCAGCCGGCAGCTAGGACTGTCGCTTCGTCCAGTGATCAATGCCACGGGCGTGATTCTGCACACCAACCTGGGACGGGCGCCGCTGGCGGCAGAGGCGCTGGCGAACATTCAGCGGGCGGCGAGCGGATATTCGAACTTGGAGTTCGATCTTGCCTCTGGAGAGCGCGGCAAACGCGATAGCCACGTGGATCGACTGTTCAAGCGCTTGCTCGCGGGCCAACCGGGCGCCGACGTGGCCACACTGGTTGTCAATAACAACGCGGCTGCGGTCTGGTTGGCTTTGAATACGCTGGCGGCCGGCGGAGAGGTCATCGTTTCGCGCGGCGAACTGGTGGAGATCGGAGGTTCGTTCCGTATTCCCGACGTGATGGCGCAGTCCAACGGCATCTTGCGCGAGGTCGGAACCACGAATCGCACGCGCATCAGCGATTACGCGGGCGCGATCAACGAACGAACCCGGGTTCTGCTGCGCGTCCACCGCTCGAATTTCCAGATTACCGGGTTCACGGAGCAGCCCCAACTCAAGGAACTGGTGGAGCTCGCCCGGGAGCGAAACGTCCCGCTGGTGGAGGACCTGGGGAGCGGCGCGCTCTTTGATCTCTCGCTGGCCGGAATTCGAGGAGAGGATGGAGTGCTCGACAGCCTGCGAGCGGGAGTGGATGTCGTTACATATAGCGGCGACAAGTTGTTGGGCGGGCCGCAGGCTGGACTCCTGAGTGGCCGTCCGGAATTGATCGCGCGCATGCGATCGAATTCCCTTTTTCGCGCCTTGCGGGTAGACAAACTCACGTATGCCGCGCTGGAAGCAACTCTGCTCGCTTACGTTAAGGGTGACTACGAAGCGATTCCTGCACTGCGCATGATCCGGCTCGCGCGTGAAGCCGTTCGAGAGCGCGCGGAGGAGTTAGCGTCTGAAATCACCAAGAGTACAGCGCTCAAAGTAGAGGTCGTAGATGGCGAATCGGTGATCGGCGGTGGGGCAGCTCCTTCCGCCGTGTTGCCGACGACCCTGCTCGCGTTGCCGAGCAAGAAATATCGGGCCGAGGAATTACTGGCTCGGCTTCGCTCGAACCAGCCACCCATCGTTGCGCGCGTGGAGGCCGATCGCGTGCTGCTGGATTTGCGAACCGTGTTTCCCGAACAGGATGCCGTCATTCTGGGTGCGCTTCAGGCGATTGCCTCCCAATAGGGCACCTGCCCAGAACACTGACACGTGTGGCGGGCCGTGCGCCCCGCGCTATCTCGAGTCTTAGTTCGTGTTGAAATACAAGAGTGGCGACTCTGTATACCATCGGTCATTCGACCCGCACTCTGGAGGAGTTGATTGCAGCTCTGAAGGCGCACGAGATCGAGACGCTGGTCGATATCCGATCGTTCCCGGTCTCGCGCAGGCTTCCCCATTTCAATCGCGAGTCGCTTGAAGCGGCGCTGCCGGCCGCCGGGATTCGTTACGTCTGGATGAAGGAACTGGGCGGATACCGCAAGAAAATTCGCGACGATTCGCCGCACGTCGCGCTGCGCAGCCGCAGTTTTCGCAACTACGCCGATTACACCTTGACGCCCGAGTTCGAATTGGCCGCCGGGCAATTGCTGAAGATCGCAACCGACTCTCGAACCGCTTACATGTGTGCGGAACGGGTCTGGTTCCATTGCCATCGCATGATCGTTTCCGACTGGCTGGTGGCGCACGGACACACAGTGCTTCACATTGATGGCACCGGCCCTGTCCGCCAGCACAAGCTCACGGCAGAAGGCCGCCTAATCGATGGAAAGCTGATCTACAAAGGCGACACGCTGTTCTGACTTTCAGGCTTCGCCGGGCGGGTCGATCGGTGTGCTAACTTCGTGGCATGATCGTCGGCACCGGCATCGACATCGCCGAAGTCCCCAGGATTCGCCAGAGTATCGAACGCTTCGGCGAGCGATTTCTGCAGCGCGTGTTTACCGAGGGCGAGATTCGCTACTGCGAATCGAAGGCAAATCGCTTTGAGCGCTATGCGGCTCGCTTTGCGGCGAAAGAAGCCGGGATGAAGGCGCTGGGGACGGGCTGGAATTTCGGGGTGCGATGGCGCGATCTGGAAGTTGCACGTAAGCCCGGGGGAAGGCCGACTCTGCTGTTGCACGGAAAAGCAGCGGAGTTTGCCGCGAAGCTTGGGGCGACCAACATCGCGCTCTCCTTGACCCACACACCCCAGGAGGCGATGGCCCAGGTCATTCTTGAGAGCTAGCCGGGATCCTCTGCTAGACTTGGGTTCTCCTAAAGTCCACTCATGGCTTCCACTCCCACGGTGTCTGCACGTCCATCCTCTGTGGGCCGAACTCCGGCTCCCCTTTCTGTGCTGCTTGGCGGAATCGGCCTGAGTAGCCTGGCCGCGCTGCTGCTGGAACTCGCGCTGACCCGCCTGTTCTCGGTCGTGCTGTTTTACCATTTTGCATTTTTGGCAATCTCGATTGCATTGCTTGGATTGGGCGCAGGCGGAGTGTTTGCTTACCTGGGAAAGGCTCGCCTCGCGCAGGTGGAAACGCGAATCCTGGCGGCGCGGCTTTGTACGATCGACGCAATCGCCGTCCCGGTGGTGTTGGAAGTTGTGCTGCATATGCCGGTCTCGCTCGAACTTTCCTGGCACAACCTGTTCAAGCTGACCGCTCTGTACCTGGCGGCGGCCATTCCCTTCTTCCTGACGGGATTGCTGTTTTCGGTGGTGTTTGCGCGCGAGACCGGTGCCATCACACGGCTCTATGGCGCGGATCTGATGGGCGGGGCGCTGGCTTGCCTATGCCTGGTGCCGCTGCTGAATCTGCTGGGTGGTCCCAACACCATCTTGTTTGCCGGCCTGCTGATGGCCATTGCGGCGGCGGTGTGGGCATGCGGGCGGCCTGCGCGGCGCGTGCCTGTCGCACTTGCGGCGGGGCTCGCCGTGCTGATTGCCGGGAATTATTCCGGGCGGCTGATCGATGTGGTCTATGCCAAGGGCGTGCTGCGCGATAAATCCTGGGTGGAATTCGCGCGCTGGAATGCGCTCTCGCGGGTGGAAGTGGACCAGCAGGGTCACAACGGCAAAGCGGTGGTGATCGACGCCGACGCCTCGACCTACATCATGAATGTCGATCCCCACGCGTGGCAGGGCACGGTGTGGCAGAAGAACCTGATGGCTGCGCCTCCTGCGTTGGCGAACGTGCTTCGGCCGCGGGGTGACTACGCGATCATCGGGCCGGGTGGCGGGGTGGACGTGCTTCGGGCTCTCGCCAATGGCAGTCCCAGCGTGACGGCGATCGAAATCAATCCCATCATCGCCAATACCATCATGCGCGGGCGTTATGCCAATTACTCGTATCGATTGTACGACCAGCCGGAGGTGCACCTTCATGTTACCGATGGCCGGTCCTTTGTCCGGGCGACAAAGCAGATCTTCGATGTGGTGCAAATGACGCTGGTCGACACCTGGGCATCAACCGCGGCAGGGGCGTTCGCCCTCAGCGAGAACAATCTCTACACGGTCGAGGCCTTCCGGGAATATTTCCAGCATTTGCGACCGGATGGCTTGATTGCGATTACACGCTGGGAATTTCGTGAACCGCGCGAGGCGCTGCGCGTGGTCTCGGTTGCGACCGAGGCGCTGCACCAGCTCGGCGTCGCGAATCCAGAGCGGAATTTCATGGTGGTTGCCGAAGGCCGCCTCGATGAAGACGGCATTCCGGTAGTCGTCCTGGCCAAGAAGAGCGCATTTACGCCGGAGGAAGAGCAGGCGGTGCGCGAGCATCTTGCTGCACATCCATCTTTGGCGGCTTTGTATCTTCCCTCGGGGTCAGCGAACAACCCGTTCTCCGCGCTCATCGCGCGCAACGATCCGGGAGCCTTTGCGCGGGACTATCCTTACAATGTGGCGCCGGTCGATGACAATGCGCCCTTCTTTTTTTTCACGCTCAAGGCTGACCAGATCCTCCACAACAGCGGCGTACATCGGGGCATCGATTGGAAAGTGAACCTGGGAGTGGTGGTGCTGGGGATCGTATTCGCAGTTTCGCTGGCCGCCGTCTTCCTGTTCCTGGTGCTACCCTTGGCCGTCCATGGCGGGAGCCGGCAAGGAGTCTTGCCGCTGGTTTACTTCGTGGCCGTCGGCCTCGGATATATTCTGGTGGAGATCGCGTTTATTCAGCGGTTCGTGCTGTTTCTGGGGCATCCTACGTATGCGCTCACCGTCGTGATCTTCCTACTATTGCTTTCGAGCGGAGCGGGCAGCCTGGGTTCGCGCCGCTGGGTGGGGGAGCATGCCCGGTTATGGATCCCGCTGGGCGGGTTGATCGTGGCCATCAGCCTATACGTCGCGATCCTGCCGCATTTACTTTCGGCCCTCATCGGGTTGCCTTTTCTTGCCAAGTTGGTAGTGAGCGCCGCCGTCTTGGGTCCGCTGGGCTTGGCGATGGGGGTGCCATTCCCAACCGGATTGTGGATGCTGGCGGGCGCTGCTCAGCCGGAACTGCCGGCGTCTGAGTTTGGCGAGCCGTCACAGGTTGAGGACAACGCTATCGAGTGGGCGTGGGCCCTGAATGCCGCTTCCAGCGTGCTGGGCTCGGTCCTCGCCATGGTGCTTGCCATCCGGTTCGGACTGAACCTCACACTTGCTGGTGGAGCGACGGCATATCTGCTGGCATTATTGCTGGCGCCCACCCTCGCACCGCACCCGAGTTTGAGATGAACTCTGCTGGACGGGTCTGCTATCATTCGACCCAATCCGGCTCGCGGCCACCGGTCCGCGACGAGGTGATGATGGCATCGCGCGGGACTTGGGGATGTGCGGTTCGGCGCTTCGGGCGGGGGAAGCGTGCCTAGCCAGAAGCAGTTGAAGTGGTCTGAGCTACGGGTGGGAATTACGGTTCTTGTCGCCGCTATCACCCTGGCTGTGCTCATCTTCCTGATGACCGGAACCACCGGGTTGTTTACTCCCAAAATCAAAATCAAGGCATACTTCGACAATGCCGGCGGCTTGCGCATTGGTGCGCCGGTGCGCCTGCAGGGGGTCGACATCGGCAATGTGGTGGGGGTACGCATTGTGCCCGGCCATCCCCAGACCCCGGTGGAATGCATGATGAAGGTGAGCACCAAGTACGGCTTCAACCTGCGCAAGGATTCCGTGGCATCGCTGGCGACCGCCGGGGTGCTGGGCGAGGTTTATATCGATGTGGACAGTTCCGCGGCCAAGGGTCCGCAAGCACAGGACGGGGACACGCTCGCCGTGCATGAGACCCCTGACATCCAGGACGTGGTGCGTGCCAGCCAGGGCACGCTGCAGAATATGGATGCGCTCCTCAAGCGACTGGACCGCATCCTTGCCTTCGTCGAGAGCGGCCAGGGCTCGATTGGAAAGTTGATTTACGATCCCACGCTGTACAACCGCTTTGCCGATACGGTTTCCGAGTTCCAGGGCGTGGTCGATGAGGTGCGTAACGGAAAGGGCAGCATCGGAAAGCTGATTGCCACTGATGAGGCGTACAACAAGCTGATGGCATCGCTTGACAAGGTCGACCTGATGATTGACGACCTGCAGCAAGGCAAGGGCACGGCGGGCAAGCTGCTGAAGGACGAGGCGCTCTACAACAATTTGAATCAGACCACCGCCAATGTGCGTAAGCTAACCGAGGACATCAATGCCGGCAAAGGCGCCATCGGCAAGCTGGCTACGGACGAGGAACTGGCGAAGAAGCTGGACACCGTCATTACCAAACTGGCGGCTCTGACGACCGACCTTCAAGCCGGCGAAGGGACGGCAGGAAAACTTTTCAAGGATCCGTCGCTTTACAACAACAGCGACCAGATGCTGATCGAAACGCGCCAACTGGTGAAGTCGATCCGGGAGAATCCCAAGAAGTATCTGACCTTCAAGGTGAAGGTGTTCTGAGAACGCGTCGCCCGCCCAGGCCACTTCCAGAACTGGCAAAATTTGCAGTCGACCTCTCCTGCCGTATACTTGAGCGCCGTCATGAAGGTGGTGGTCATCATTCCGGCCGCAGGGCTCGGTACGCGCATGGCTGCGCCTCCCTCGGCCAAGACGCGCAAGAGCGCGCCCTCGAAGCAGTTCACCGAACTGGGCGGTACGCCCATCCTCATTCATACCCTGCGCAAGTTCGCGTCGAGCCCACGCGTGACTGAGATTTTCGTGGCCCTGCGCGAAAACGAGATCGCCGGGTTTCGCGAGCGGCTGGAAAAGGAAGCAAAAGATATTCTCCAGAAGAAAATTGATCTCGTGATTGGCGGCGAGCACCGGCAACAGTCCGTAGCGAATGCGCTGGCAGCAGTAAGCGCGGGGGATGAAGACATCGTTCTCGTGCACGATGCGGTGCGGCCGTTCGTGACCCCTGAGATCATCGACGAGGTCATCCAAGGCGCGTCCAAGTACGGCGCCGCCATCGCCGGATTGCCCGCGGTGGATACAGTGAAGCAAGTCGAGCGCACCGCCGAAGGCGCGCTCATTACGGCGACCATCCCGCGCGAACGCGTGGTCATGGCCCAGACTCCGCAAGGATTCCAGTATCCCGTGCTGAAGAAGGCGTTCGACGAAGCAGCGGCAGACGGATTCATGGGGACCGACGAGGCGTCATTGGTCGAACGCTCCGGGCACGAGGTTGCGGTGGTGATGGGTTCGCCGCGGAATATCAAGATCACCACGCCGGGCGACATGGAGTTGGCTGAGTTCTATCTCCGGAAATGAAACTGGGCCACGGATTTTCGCGGATCAACTTATGGGTTGCAAGGCTAAACTTCAGAAGTGCCCACTAGGGGTGTTGTTCTGAAGTGCGGCGCTCTGACCGAAGAGATCATTGGCGTCTTCTACGATGTTTACAACGAACTGGGATACGGGTTTCTGGAGTCGGTGTATGAAACCTCCCTGGCCCTGGCACTCGAAGATGCTGGGCTTGTCGTGGAGCGGCAGGTTGCAATTCCGGTCTGGGTCCGTGGGCAAAAGGTCGGCGAGTTTCGCGCGGATCTACGGGTGAATGGCTTGGTCTTGTTGGAACTCAAATGTATTCGTGTTCTCGAAGTTGCGCATGATGCCCAGCTGCTGCACTACCTAAAGGCAACGGTGGTTGAAGTCGGTTTACTGCTCAACTTCGGCGAGAAGCCGCAATTCAAGCGGCTAGTCTTTGACAACGCTCGCAGAAGAATTCGCGTGAATCCGTGGCCGAGGCTCTGAAATGAAAATTGGGTTTGGGTGGGACTCTCACGAGTTCAGGTTGGGGATTCCGCTGAAGATCGGCGGCGTGACCATTCCGCATGGCAAAGGCCTTGGGGGACACTCCGATGGCGATGTGCTGCTCCATGCGATCACCGATGCCCTGCTCGGGGCAGTGGCGGCGCCGGATATTGGATCGCTGTTCCCGCCTTCGGATCCGCAATGGAAGGGCGCCGATTCGGTTGTCTTTTTGCGCGAGGCGATGCGCCGAGTCGATGCTGCCGGGTATCGGGTTGGCAATGTCGATTCCTCGCTGATCTTGCTCGCTCCGAAGATTGGTCCACACACTTCCGCGATTCGCGCACGGGTGGCGCAACTGCTCCAGATCTCACCGGACTGCGTCGGATTGAAAGCGAAGACGCCCGAGGGCATGGGCACCGACAACGCGGCCATCGCCAATGTCGTGGTTTTGCTCGAGAAAAAACCAGCGGCCAGTGCGGCCAAGAAGAAGTCGGCCGTCAAAAAGTAGAGCAGCGCAGAGTCGGCCAGGGCAGGCCGCGAGCGGAGCGCCAGCTACGCTACGAGCTTTCGAACTCTCCCACTAATTCCTGGTGCTTGGCGCGGGCCGCCTCGACAAACGCGCGAAACAACGCCCGCGAGGGCTCGTCCGAGTCCACCGACCGCTCCGGGTGCCACTGCACGGCCAGCACGAAATGGCCGGGCGCGGTTCCCTCCAGCGCTTCCACCACGCCGTCTTCGGCGCAATGAGACACAACGCGCAGACCGTCTCCTGCCACCTGCGCCGACTGGTGGTGGCTGGAGTTCACCGGCATATGGCCAAGATCGGCTCCGGCTTCGCGCACAATCTCCCCCAACCTTGAGTCGGGCTCCACGGCAATGGTGTGGGCGACGGGAACTTTCTTACCCGCCTCATGTTTGATGTTCGACTCGATGTGCTGCACCAGCGATCCCGTGCGGTACACGTTCAGCATTTGCAGGCCGTAGCAGATGCCGAAGATCGGCTTCCGCATGTTGTAGGCGTCCTGCAGGAGCAACTCATCGACCGTGTCGCGCTTTTTGTCGGGATCGGCGGTCTTCGGATGGCGAGGCGCATCGTATTTCGCCGGATCCACGTCGGCGCCGCTTCCGGGCAGGAGCACGGCGTCGCAGCGTTCGATCAGCTTCATCACCTCGGCGGGCGTCCGATCCAAGGGGATCGGAATCGGATCCCCTCCAGCTTGTCTCACCGCCTTTTCGTACTGCGGGAGAGCTCGATCGACGTAGCCCCGATTTCCGGAATGAGGGATGGGAATGGCGATGCGCGGTCGCATGGTTTCCATTGTAATGACAGCCCCGGCTCAAGACGGGTTCCAGCCGGTGCGTGCAGCCACCGCTTGACCTACGCTGCGCGTTCGCTAGTGGCTCGAGCGATCCCTGCGAGGGCCCGGCTTTGCCGGTAGTGGCGGATCTCGCCGATCGTGGAAACGACCAGCACAAGGCAAGCGACTCCGGCCGCGATGGGCAACGCGATATGCCGATAGACCACGCGCATGTCGGGAGTGACGCCGCGCAGTCCTCCCACGATAACGGTACCCACGATCGCCACGAACAGGCAAACCGCAAACGAGAGCAGCGTGAGAATGAGGGTGATCAAGAAGACTCGAACGGGAATGGCGTACCAGTGCGGTCGGCGAGTTGTGGCCAGCGCAGACATAACACCCCAGCCTACACCTTCTCATCACGCAGAAACAGAGGTGCCCTAGGTGCGGTGCGCTACAATATTTAAATGTCGCAAGCTGCCCCGGCTATCACGCGGAGCCCCGCGGAGGTGGTGCGGAAAACCCCTGTCTCACAAGCACCCAACGGCATTTGTTATGCCGCATCGGGCGAGTTGACCATTTCCGAGGCGGACCTCGAGCGGATGGTGGCCGCCGTTCCGCGCGCGGCTGCCGCAGCCCTGGACCGCAAGGCCTACTATTTCGTGCCGCTGACCGTGAGTCAGGGCGACGACACCGTGATCGCCGACCGGTACGACGTCGAACTCAGCGACAACGCCGTCTGCCACCGCAATTTGAATTTGGGCGATTCACAATGCGTTTTCATCTCCACCCGGCTAATGGACGACAAGTTCTCCGTCGCTTTTGAGTTCTATATCAACGTCGGCCATGCCTTGGTGGAGCTGGCGGGCGTTTCGGAGATTTTCGCCGACCTGGTGTGGAAGCAGGTGGAGGCGGGAGTTCGCGGGGAGACCTCACTCGATGCCTGGGAGTCCCGTAAGGCCGCAACCGGGGGCAGTCCGGATTCGGAGAAGCATAAGAACGAATTCCTGGCGGCTGCGTTTTCCGACGCTATTTCCATTTACCTCCTGTCGCTATATCTCGACGTGGATTACTACGACCTGCGCGAGCGCGACTACCCGCTGCTGGCACCCACCCCGATGGCGGAACGCCTGCGCAAGGTGGCCGAGTTGTTCCCGGCGAATCCCGGGTTTGAGTTCGCCGTGTACTACAAGCGGCGCGGCTAAACTGGCCACGGTTTCGCGCGGATTTCTCCAACTTCAGGGTGCTCCGCCTGGGTGAGAAGGCTGCACTCTTTCTCACAACCTCTCGATACAATCAATCCTCCATGCCCGTCACGATTCGTTCTTTCGCCAAGATCAACCTCGGCCTGTGTATTGGCGCTGTCCGGCCCGATGGTTTTCACGAGCTGCGCACGATCTACCAGACGATTGGGCTTTACGACATTTTGAAGCTGGAAGTCACGCGCGGCTCCGGGATTGAGATTCACAGCCACGATCCTCGTGTGCCCACCGACGACTCCAATACCTGCTACCGCATTCTCGATCTCGGAATGGCAGCGCTCAAGGCGAAGGGCAAGGTGGTGCTCGATATCGACAAGCGGCTTCCGGTGCAGGGTGGTTTGGGCGGGGCTTCGGGGAATGCAGTAGCAGCGCTGGGGGCGCTGGAGCGCGCATTGAAGAAGCAATTGCCAGGTACGGAGCGGCTGCGAATCGCCGCTGAGGTCGGCTCGGATCTGCCTCTGTTCCTCGTCGGCGGCACAATCCTCGGGCTCGGTCGAGGCGAGGAGGTGTATCCCCTGCCGGACCTGCCCACAACTCTTTGTGTTTTGGCTACACCGGAGATCGGGGTATCTACGCCGAAAGCGTTCGCGGACTGGGACCTCCAGGTCGCGGGTTCGGAAGGACCTGGAGACACGAAATTGACGGTTCCCGCCCGGTCCGATAAAATTCAGGAGTTCGGCCGCGTGCTGTCGGCGTGGCTGAGCGGTGGTTCCACGAAGAAGACCGGAAGGTCTTCCTCCGGTGTCCCTGCGAAAGGCAGGGGCCGGGCCGAGACCCAGCTTCTCGACCTTGTCCGTACCGGGATCGCAAACGACTTTGAAAAGGTCGTTTTTCCGAAGTATCCCGAATTACGTGACGTGAAGCGTGTGCTTGAGCGAAGCGGGGCTGCCTATGCGTCCCTGTCGGGCTCCGGGTCGGCGGTGTACGGGCTCTTTCCATCCCGGACCAAGGCCGAGCAAGCGGTGCGGCGTCTGGAAAAAGCGGGAGTTCCGGCGCGACTGACCACCACTCTGACGCGCTTGGAGTACTGGAAGAAGCTGTCGAATTGACGATTGCCAATTCCCGGCGGGCAGTTAAAATTAAGCCTCACCCGCAAGGAATGTACTGGGCCGTCGACTAATGGTAGGTTGAGCCGCTTTGCAGGCGTGAGCGAAGCGGGAGCCTGCAGGCGTGAGCGAAGCGGGAGCCTGCAGGCGAAATCCTGAGCCAAGCGCAGGATCTCGATCGCCGGAGGTTGGCGCAGGGATGTTGGGCCGTCGACTAATGGTAGGTCAAGTGCCTTTGGAGCACTTTGTCTAGGTTCGAATCCTAGCGGCCCAGCCAGTTTGTTCGGTTGCAGTCCGCAATAGAAGAGGGCCGGTCGCGCGACGGATACAAACGCGCGCCGCCGAACCCGACGACGAGTAGCTTGCAGCAGTCGTAGCTTGAATCTACGAGAGAGCCCCCTATGGCAACTTTAGCGACGCCCGCCGAAAAAAAGCAGCAGGTGCCTGAAGACAAGACCGAGCGCAAACCGCGCTCGCGCGTAGACGACAAGTTCAAGATCTTTTGCGGCACCGCCAACGAGGCCCTGGCCGACGAGGTCTGCCACTTCCTGGGGATCATAAAGGGCCAGGCCCAAGTTACGCGCTTCAAGGACGGCGAATGCTACGTCCAGGTCCAGGAGAACGTGCGCGGCGCCGACGTTTTCGTGATGCAGCCGACCTGCCGTCCCGTGGACGAGCACCTGATGGAACTGCTCCTTATGATCGATGCGCTGAAGCGCGCCTCGGCGCGCCGGATTACCGCCGTGATTCCCTATTACGGCTATGCGCGCCAGGATCGCAAGGACAAGCCGCGTGTCCCGATCTCTTCGAAGCTGGTGGCCGATCTGCTGACCACCGCGGGAGCCAACCGGGCCTTGATCGTCGATTTGCATGCTCCGCAGTTGCAGGGCTTCTTCAACATCCCGGTGGATCACCTGTTCGGCTCGCCCGTCCTGGTGGATCACTTCAAGAAGCTGAACCTGCCGAATTTGACGGTGGTTTCGCCGGATGCGGGCGGCGTGGAGCGGGCGCGGTTCTTTGCCAAGAAAATGGACGCCGCTCTGGCTATCGTCGACAAACGGCGCGTCGAAATGAACGTCGCCGAAGTCATGCACGTCATCGGCGAAGTGAAGGGCCGCACCTGCCTGGTCATCGACGACCTGATCGACACGGCGGGAACGCTGGTCAAGACGGCTTCGGCGCTGATGGAGAACGGAGCCAGCGCCGTATATGCGTGCTGCTCGCATCCGGTGCTATCGGATCCGGCGGTCGAAAACATTGCGAAATCTGCCATCACGCAAGTGGTGGTCACCAATACCATTCCGCTGACCGAGGAGGCGAAGCGCGAGCCCAAGATTCACGTGCTCTCGATCGCCGGGCTGATTGGCCGCGCCATTCAGTCCATCCACGAGGAGACTTCGGTCAGCCGATTGTTCATGTAGACAGGAATCACACCTATGGCAACTGCAATCGATACCAACATCCTGGAAGCGCAACCGCGGAAGCCGGGTAACAAGAACGCCGCCCGGCGCGTGCGCCGCGACGGCAAGATCCCGGCCGTGGTTTATGGAGCGGGCAAGGAAGCCGCGGCGGTCAGCGTGGACCCGCGCCACGTGATGCGCATTCTGAACTCCGAGACCGGCCACAACACGATTTTTGATTTGTCGCTCGATCACGACAAAGGCAAGGCCATGATTGTCGACTGGCAGTATGAGCCGGTAAAAGGCAAGCTGCTGCACGTCGACCTCAAGCGCATCGCCATGGATCAGAAGCTCATGGTGAAGGTGCCCATCGAACTGAGGGGCGAAGCCGCCGGCGTGAAACAGCAGGGCGGCATCCTGGAGCAGATGCTGCGCGAGGTAGAAGTCGAGTGCCTGCCGGCAGACATCCCCAGCTTCATCGAGTTGGATGTCAGCGAGCTGGTGTTCGGCAAGGTGCTGCGTGTGGCCGATCTGCCGCACAGCGGCAAGCTGAAATTTGTCACGGACGAGAACCAGCCCGTGGCGCACGTGACCTCGGTGAAGGAAGAAGCCGCTCCGACACCGGAAGCTGCCGCTGCCGAAGCCGCGGCCGCTCCCGCCGAGCCCGAGGTTATCAAGAAGGGCAAGCAGGAGACCGAGGAAGGCGCCGAGGCTGCTCCCGAGAAGCCGGAGAAAGCCGAGAAGAAGGAGAAGAAATAGCTGCCGCGTAGGGGCAGGCGCTTGCGCCTGTCCGGCCGGGCGCTGCCCGGCGTTGTGGCAGCCTGAGACCGGGCGTGAAACTGATCGTTGGACTGGGCAATCCCGGAATCGAATATCAGTTCACGCCTCACAATCTCGGCTTCCTGGCGGTGGATCGCATCGCCAGCGATTTCGGGGTAGAGGTGAGAAACCGGCACTGCCGGGCGCTCACCGGCCGGGTCACGATCGCCGACGATACCGTGCTCCTGGCCAAGCCCGAGACGTACATGAATTTGAGCGGGCTCTCGGTTCGCGAGCTGCTTGAGTCGCATGGGCTGAAAGCTGAGACCGATCTGCTGGTGATTTACGACGAACTGGACCTGCCCATGGGCACGATCCGCATCCGTGAGCGAGGCAGTTCGGCGGGACACAACGGCATGAAGTCGATCATCGGGGCGCTGGGCACGCAGGAATTCCTGCGGATTCGCCTGGGCATCGCCCCCGAGGAGCGAATTCTGAAGCCGTTTACGAAGAAGCAGCTGAAGGTTGTGGACGAAGTCCTCGACCTGACCGAAGAGGCGGTGAAGATGATCTTCACCGAGGGACGCTCGGCAGCCATGAACCGGTTCAACCGGAAGTCAGAGGATCCCGAGCCGTCCACGTAAAGAATTTGGATTTGGAGATAAGCGAATGAATCGTACTTACGAACTGATGTTCATTGTGCGCCCCGACATGGTGGATGAGGAGCTCGACAAGCTGATTTCCACGCTGGAGACTGCGGTCTCGGGCAGCGGCGGCAGCGTGAAGAATGTCGAGCGCATGGGCAAGCGGCGCTTGGCCTATACCGTCCGCCGATTCCATGAAGGTATGTATATCCTGCTCACGGTTGAAGGCAGCGGCGGCATGGTTCACGAACTCGAGCGCCGTCTGCGCGTCACCGAACCTGTGATCAAGTTCCTCACCGTGCGCATCGACGAGGAGCAGAAGCGGCTGGACAAGGTCAAGAAGATCCGCGAGTCGCGAAAGAAGGCACCGCCTGCGCCGGTAACCCCGGCAGGGGAAGGCACAGAAGCGGCCCCAGTGACGGCATAATGTCGTCGGTCGTTGGTTGTCGGTCGTCGGCGAACCAATCGCCCATGACCACGAGCGATACGGCGAACGAGTTCTTAAGAATCAAGGCGCATTCCCGGTTCTTATAGGTTCTGCCGAAGACCGACGACCGAAGACCGAGGACTAACGACCAACGACTGAATTTCAAGGAGCATCATGGCTGACGAAACCAAAACACCCGTAGCAGCGGCCAGCGAAACGCCCGCTGCTTCCGAAGCCCCCCAAGCCCCGGCGCATCCGCGTCCGGCGGGGCGTGATTCCCGCGACTCGCGCGGGCCCCGTCCCGGCGGTCCTGGAGGACGCGAAGGTGGGCGCAAGTATTTCCGCCGCAAGAAGGTCTGCAAGTTCTGCGTCGAGAAGATCGATTCCATCAACTACAAGGACGTTCGTCTGCTGGCGCAGTTCGTGGCCGAAAGCGGCAAGATCGTGCCCCGGCGCCTGACCGGCGTGTGCACCCCGCACCAGCGGCGCCTCTCCACGGCCATTAAGCAGGCCCGCAACATCGCCTTGCTACCGTTCGCCGGACGCGCAAGCTAACGGCCACGGATTCACACGGGTACCACGGATTCTTTGAGAAAAAGAAAATCCGTGTTCATCCGCGTTAATCAGTGGCTAAGAATTCATGAATCGGAGTCATTCTCATGGAAGTCATTCTTAAAGAAGATGTTGCCAAGCTCGGCGCCCGCGGCGACGTAGTGAAGGTCGCTGAAGGGTATGGCCGCAACTACCTGCTGCCGCGCAAGCTCGCCATTGAGGCGACCCACGCCAATAAAGCTGTCATCGAGCAGATGAAAGCGGCAGCCGTGCGGCGCTCCGCCAAAGAAAAGTCCGAAGCGGAAACCCTGTCGAAACAGTTCGAGGGGCTTTCGGTCAGCTTTGCCCGCCGCGCCGGCGAAAACGATCAACTCTTCGGCTCAGTCACCTCGGGCGATATCGCGGAGGCCTTGGAGAAGAAGAGCTTCCACCTCGACCGGCGCAAGATTCAGCTGCATGAGCCCTTGAAGTCGCTTGGCGAGTTTGAGGTGCCGGTCAAGCTCCACAAGGATGTCACCGCTCACGTGAAGGTTGTCATCGAGAAAGAAGCGGCCGAGTAATTAAGCCCCCGCCCTGTCGCCCGCGACTGTTGAAATACGAGGGTGAGCTTGCGCTCACCCTTTTTTTCTCTGGTGACCTCCCGGCAGGTGCCGCTTTCCTCGTGCCGACACTCCGGCTGATCGGTAACTTTCATAAAATCAATTAGTTGCCGGATTCGCGCGATCGGGCAAGAATCCTGCCAAACCCCTATAATCCTTGCTTACGATCTGGTCGCTGTTCCGTCCAACTCACGCGAGCCAAATGAGGTAGACCGAAAGTGGTGAGCTGAGGATTGCACGAGATGCCGGCCGAAACATGGGTTGTGCCGATTACGGTTGGCGAACGGTCATACCCGGCCTCCAAGGGCCTGTGGGGTGACCGTAACGGCGGAAGCCAGCAGAATTCCCTACCCCGGGCCGAGATGGCTGCTCAAGGAAGTCGCATCGACGACACGATGTTGATCCGGGAGGCGCAGCGCGGAAATCGCGTCGCGTTCGAGGAACTGGTGCGCCACTACGATCAGGCGGTGCTCCGCTTGGCCTTCCACCTGACCGGATCGGAAAGCGACGCGCAGGATATCTACCAGGAGGCCTTCCTGAAGGCCTACCGGAACGTCGGCAACTTCCGCTTCGAGTGTTCCTTCTACACCTGGATCTACCGCATCGTCACCAATCTTTGTCTCGACCACCTGCGCAAGAGACAGGTTCGTAAAGAAGACGCAAATGTAGCCACCGATTCTTCGGGGGAGGAATATGATCTCCTCGCGCAGGTTCCGGACAAGCGCGCCGGAGCCAACCCCGAACGCGATCTGATGCGGCGTGAACTGGGTGGCCGGATCAATCGGGCGTTGCAGAAACTGACCCCGCGCGAGCGCATGGTCTTCGAATTGAAGCATTACCACGGCATGAAGCTGCGAACCGTGGGCGAGATTCTGAATACGACGGAAGAGACCGCCAAGAACACGCTCTTCCGCGCCACGCAGAAATTGCGCGGCTCGCTGGCGGACATGCGGTGAGGCGACCGCAAAAGACTTTATTCGAGGAGTACCCCGAACGAAGGGGGTGGCAATTATGAAGTGCGAATGGGTTCAAGACAACATTGTGCTCTATGTTTACAACGAGCTTGCCGATGACGCTCGTTATGAACTGGAGCAACACGTAAGCCGATGTCCGAACTGCGCGACCGAACTCAAGTCGATGCGCGCGTTCCATGGCGATGTTTCGGAGTTGCCGGTGCAGGAGCCGACCCCGAACCTGCTGGCCGCTTCGCGAATGCGTTTGCAGGAAGCGCTGGAAACCGCTCCCCAGGGCGGATGGTTGAACCGGCTGACCTTCGACCCGCTGCACTGGCTTCGCCAGGTGCGCTTTTCCCCGGCGCTGGCTTCGGCCATCTTCATTGTCGGCTTCGCGGGCGGGTTGGGAACGATGTACAAGGTCAACGCCGGCGCGCATACTCCCGACGTAGCCCAAGTGCAGGACTCCTCCGCGGTTCCTACCCAGGCTTCCATCACCGGAATCCGCTCCGTGATTCAGGATCCCAATTCCAACCAGGTGACCATCAAGTACGACACGGTGCAGACCGAACAGGCCCAGGGTTCGCTGAACGACCAGCGCATCCAGCAACTGCTGCTGTTCGCTGCCCGCAATAACTACAACTCGGGCGTGCGCATGGATTCGGTCGATCTGCTGATGCAGAAGCCCGACGATACCCGCGTCCGCGAGGCGCTGATTTACGCGCTGCACTACGATTCCAACCCGGGCGTGCGCCTGAAAGCGATCGAAGGCCTGGGTTCTTATGTGAAGGATGATGTGCGGGTGCGCGATGCCGTGCTGTCCGCACTGGTGAACGACAGTAATCCCGGCGTACGGACGCAGGCTCTGCACCTGCTCGAGCCGGTTCGGGCCGACAGCAGCGTCCGCGCTGTCCTTCGCCAGTTGGCCGACAACGATTCCAATCAGTACATCCGATCGCAGGCGCGGACCTTACTCGCGCAGTTGCCGGAGATCGATTAGAGCGGTTGGTTCAAAGAGCGTGCTCTCAGTCTCTTCTCCAGGTTCTGGCACAGCAGAGATCTGAGGGCTGGACGTGCGAAACAAGCAACCGCGAGGGAGCAAGCCCTCGCAAAAGGAGGAATGCCAACATTGAAGGGAGTCCGCTAACCCGCCAAGTTCGGCAACGCGTCATGAGAAAACAACTTACCAATTTGGCCGCGATGTTCGCCTTCGTTACATCGCTGGCTGTACTCGCCGCAGCGCAACAGGTGCGCGTGGCGAAGGAAGACGGTGCCTGGGTCCAGGAAGTTACCGGAACATTGTCCGCAGCCCGGAATCTCCGTGTGAAGGTCGACGCTGGTTCAGTTCGAGTGCAGGGCGGCCCGCAGCAGGATATTACTTACAGTATTCGTCTTCGTTCTATGAGTGGTGATGAACAGCAGGCCCGCCGGGAGTTTGAAGCCTACAAAATCAATGCTTCCGCTCACGGTGACAGCGCTTCGATCGCGGGCGAATGGGAAGGCAGTCACTCGCGAATCTGTTCCGGCGAGTTTGTGATCAACGTACCGCGCAGCCTGGAATTTGCAAGACTTGAGACTTCCGGCGGTGGCGTCAGTGTGAACGGAATTGCCGGCCGCGTCGAAGCCGAGAGCGGCGGAGGAAAAATCCGTGTCGACAACGTTGGCGGCTCGGTTCGTGCCGAGACTGGCGGCGACAGTATTGAAATCGGGACCGTCAGCGGCGATTTGAATCTGGAAACTGGCGGCGGGAAGATTTATATCGCCAGCGCCAAAGGTCGAGTCGAGGCCAGCACTGGCGGCGGGAATATTGTTCTGGTGTCCGGCGATCAGGATGCGCAACTGGAAACCGGTGGCGGCAACGTCGAGGTCAAACGCTGCGGAGGCAAGCTGAAGGTCTCCACTGGCGGCGGCAACATCGATCTTGGTGATATTGCCGGGCCGGTGGAGTTGGAAACCGGGGGGGGAAGTATCCGCCTTAGTTCCGCCAAGGGGCCGGTTCAAGCCGAGACCGGCGCGGGGCGGATTGAGCTGAACAATATTCCCTGTGCGCGGGCCGAAACCGGAGCGGGTGGCATCGTCGCCAAGTTCATCTCGGCGGGTGAGCGGAACGATTCGTCGCTGGAAACCTCAGCCGGCGATATCGTCGTCTACATCGCACCCGACGTCGCCATCTCCATTCGCGCCAGCATCGACCTTGCCAACGGCCACGGGATCCATTCCGACTTCAACGACATCCACGTGAGCACCGAGGGCGGCGAATGGCCGGGCCCGAAGAGCGTCACGGCGGAAGGCAAGTTGAACGGCGGCGGTCCCTGGCTCAAGGTGCGCACCACGACCGGGGATATCAAGATCCTGAGGGCCAGCCGCTAGGCGCTGGCCCGCCGGCACTGCTCTGACCGGCATATCGCAAGCATCGAGGAGAGCAACCATGCGTTACTGGATCGCAGTCTCTGCGTTGCTGTTGCCGCTGGCGGCCATCTCTACCTGGGCCGAGCAGGAGGGCATCATGCTGGAAAATCATCCCCGAGCCTACGCCTACAGCTACGAGTACGGGGATGAGGACAGTACCGGCGCCTACCTGGGCGTGGACATCACGGACATCCCGCCCGAGCGCATGTCGGCCTTGAAGTTGAAGGAAGAACAAGGCGTCGAAGTGACGATGGTGGATCAGGATGCGCCCGCCGGAAAAGCCGGTCTGAAGGAGCACGATGTCATCCTGACCATGAACGGCTCCGCTATCGAAAGCGGCGCGCAACTTCGCCGCATGATCCGCGAAACTCCGGCCGGACGGGTGGTCACCCTGGGGGTTAGCCGCGACGGGCAACCCATGACCTTCAAGGTGCAGCTTGGGGATCGCAACAAGAACATGGCCTACAAGCACTCCGGGAAAGAGTTCAAGTTCGAAATGCCCGCCATGCCGGCCATGCCGCCAATGCCTGACATCGATATCCCAGTTTCGGTGGTGGTGGTGCATTCGTCGATGCGCAGCGGCCTGATGGTCGAAAACATCACTCCCCAACTGGGTGAATTCTTCGGCGTGAAGAACGGCCGAGGCGTTTTGGTGCGGTCGGTCGAGAAGGGTAGCCGTGCCGACAAGGCCGGTTTCCGGGCCGGAGACGTGATCGTCAAGGTGAGCGATCAGCCAATCCAGGACACCAGTGACTTCAGCCACGCGTTGCGGTCGCACGGTGGCGGAAACACAGCGGTGGTGGTGATCCGCGACAAGCGGGAGCAGAACCTCACCTTGCCGCTCCCAGAGCGTAAGGATTCAGGCAGCATGTTTGAGGAGAGCTTGCAGCTGCCTGAACTCGACGCAGATTCCTACGCCGACCTGACCGCCCTCCGAACCGAGATGGCCCAGTTGAAGCCGGAGATCCAACTCGCCGTCCGTAATGCGCAGGAGCAAGTAGAAAAGGCGCGCCCGGAAATCGAGAAGGCGCAGCGCATGGCGCAAGAGGAGATGGACAAGCACCGCGACGAGATCAATCGGGCCATGGCCGAGAGCAAAGCGGCGGCAGAGCAGCTTCACAAGCACTGGTGCGAGCAGCAAAAACAATTCCAGGAGCAGATCCGCAAATCCCAGGAAGAGATTCGCAAGGAAATGCGGGAGAAGCGCAGGGAGTATCTCGACCAGAACCGCAAACAGTTGGAGCGGATGCGCCACGAGATGGCCGGCGACTGGATGGAGATCTAGGCCCTGCAACGCCCTAAAGTCCGTAGAGACGCGGCTTGCCGCGTCTGAGACGGGGCAAAGCCCCTCTCTACCCAGGTTGAGTTGAGAACTTTCTCAACGCTCAGGCGGTTCCGCTCTGAGCCGACGCCTTGAAGGAAGTCGGCCCCAGAAGCACCCGATTCCGGCCGGTCTGCTTGGCTGCGTACAAACCAGCGTCCGCCGCTTTCACCAGTTCATCCCGCGTCGTGCCGTGACTCGGGTAAGCCGCGACCCCGGTGCTGATCGTGACCGGGCGCGCCACACCTGGAAACTGCCAGCTCTCAATCAGGCGCCGTAGTTTCTCCGCCACGGCCAGGGCGTGCTGGGGGTTGGTTTGCGAGAGCAGGATGGCGAACTCTTCTCCGCCATACCGGCACACCACGTCGATCTTGCGCAACTGCTGCGAGAAAATCGAAGAAACCTGGCGCAGCACCTCATCCCCCAGCAAGTGCCCGGATTCGTCATTCAAGCGCTTGAACTGGTCGATATCCACCATCAGGACGGCCATGCCCGTTTGAAAGCGCCGGGCGCGGTCGATTTCCTCGAGGATGCGGATCTCGAAGAAACGCCGGTTGAAGATTCCGGTGAGCCCGTCGAGGTACGCCAGTTGTTTGACGCGTTCCACGTAGTGTACGTTCTGAATCGCCGTGGCGCAGATATCCGCCACCGCTTCCAGCGACTCGCCTTCGCGATTCACGAACTGGCCTTCCTTCGCGCTCTCCAGCACCAGCACGCCCAGGGTCTGACCGAACGAGACCAGGGGAATGCCAATGCAGGAGCGCGTCTCCCGCGAGAGGCCAGAACCGTCAGCAACGGAGCTTTCTACGATAGTGTGGCCTTCGGCCAGGCTCCGCCCGCAAAGCTCGGCCGTGAGCGGCAACCGCCCTCCCACGGGAGTCATGCTGGTCAGCGATCCATAGCTGGCGCGTAGCACGAGTTCTTCCTCTTCCCGCAGGAGCACCGACACCTGTTCCACCGCGAAGGACTGCTGCATCAAGCCGCAGACCCGTTCGAGTAATTCCGCTTGATTCAGCACTGCAGTCGCCTGTTGGGCGATGGCGTTAATGACTTCCAGTTGTTTAGCCCGTCGGCGCTCCAGTGAGTACAGGTGCGCATTCTCCAGGGCCATCGACGCTTGCGTAGAAAACAACATCAACAAGTCGATAGTGTCATTGTCGAAGTGGTTGAGATTTTCACTCTGGCAGTCCAGCACCCCAACCACCTCATCCCGCACCATCAGCGGAATCGCCAGTTCCGATCGCGTCGCCTTGTTCAAGGCGAGGTAGCGTGGATCCTGGCTGACATCGGGTGCGTAAATCGGCCGTTTCTCGGTAGCCGCGGTCCCAGTTAACCCTTGTCCCCGCTGAATCCGAATCTTGGCATGTTCGCCGTCCCAGCCGGACATAGCCCGCGGAAACAGCTGCTGCTTTTGCCGATCCATCATGAGGATGGTGACGTTGGTCAGGTGGAAATAGTCGCGGGCAATGGCCAGGATGCGTTGCAGAACCTCATCGAGGTCGAAGGTGGACAAAACAGCCTGGCTTGCGTCGTAGAGGATCGCGATCTTTTGCACGGCTCGGCGATTCTAGCGTTCGACGAGAAGTTACCGTAGGTTCCGAAAGTAACCACCCGTGGGCTTAGAGAAATTATGATTGTGTCCTTCAGGAGCTCCCCCTCGGGAGCTCACCCACTTTGTTTTATTGGGCGCAAACATAGCGGCAGTTCTGACACCGTCTCCGCGGCCTTTGCGAGTCCTCTGCGCTCTCTGTGGTAAAGAGCTTTTAACCGCGAAGTTCGCAAAGGAAAGCCGGAAAAGGCGCAAAGCAATCGGCCTTGCTGGATACGCCTTCCTTGCAGATCCCAATGTCACCATATTCTGCGACACTTAATGGGAATCTACGGACGGCCAGAAGGCTACCCTTTCAAGCCATGCTTAATCAGAGTTGCCCTCGGCCTTTTTTCCGGTGCCGCCACCACTGGGCCGTTTTCATCAGCCCGAAGGCGACCACACAGAACCAGAAATCCACCACCAGCCCCAGATCCATTTTGTAGGGTTTGTGCCGGGCAATCGGAGGAAAAGAGGGCATCAGCAAAAAATACGCTGCATTGCCCAGCAGCACCGCAAGCAAGGACTGCACGAAGTTGACGAGTGCTGATGGTTTGGGCGACGGACTCATCCGCTTTGCTCCAGGGAACAGAGCTCCGTCGCTGCGACGTACATCGCCGGCTTGCGCTGGAACTCCGGATAGGGCGGTCCATAACTGCGCTCCCGCCTTGCTCCTGCTACCATTCTGTTCTTCTCCCACCATGCTGGAACTCTCCACTCCCGTCCAGTACGTCAAAGGCATCGGGCCCAAGCTCGCAGAAGTGCTGGCCGGCAAAGGCCTGCGCACGGTGGAAGACCTTCTCCATTATCTTCCTTTTCGATATGAAGATCGCTTGAACCCGCGGGGGATTGCCGAATTAAAGCCTGGAGAAATGGCGACGGTCATTGCGGAGGTCCGCACCTCAGGTTTGTTCCGTACGCGGCGCATGCCCATCTTTCAAATGACGGCGGGACAAGGTCGCGCCCGCCTGAAATGCCTGTGGTTTAACGGCGCGTACCTGCAGGGTCGCTTCCAACCCGGGCAACTGGTTGCCCTGTATGGCAAAGTCGAAGTGGATCGCGGCGAGTTGCAGATCGTGCAGCCGCAATTCGAAATTCTCGGCGATCCGGCAGACGATTCGTCCTCGGATGGAGCCGATCAAAAGCTGGCCTCATCGCTCGAGGTCGGGCGCATCGTGCCCATCTATGAGTCGGCCGGCCAGGGGCGCATCACCGCCCGATGGTTTCGCCACATCATTCGCTCGGCGCTCGACAATCTCACTCCCGACCTTCCGGAAAGCATTCCGGCGCCGGTACGATCGCGCATGGCGCTGATTCCGCCTCGGGAAGCTCTCTGGAAAGTGCATTGGCCCGAGGCGGCAGAGAGCCTGAGTGCTTTGCAGGTAGCCCGCACCCCGGCCCACATCCGGCTGATCTTTGAGGAACTTTTTTTTCTCGAACTCGGCCTGGAGTTCAAGCGCCGTCAGCTGAAAGCCGAGACCGGAATCGCTTTTCAGCTCGATGACCGAGCCCGCGAAGCCATCAAGCGCATTCTGCCGTTCCACCCGACGGCGGCGCAAAAGAAAGTCCTGCGCGAGATCGCCGCCGACATGGAAAAACCGTATCCCATGCGGCGTTTGCTGCAGGGGGATGTGGGTTCCGGCAAAACGATCGTCGCCTTCGAAGCCGCAGTCATCGCGATCGAAAACGGCTACCAGGTCGCGCTGATGGCGCCGACCGAGATTCTGGCGCAGCAGCATTTCTTCTCCGCCCGCCGGATTCTGGAAAACAGCGGCTACCGCATCCTGCTGCTCACCGGCTCGCTCGATCAGGAGACCAAGCGCGAGACCCGCCGTCACATCGCGCAGGGCAATGCCAACCTGGTCATCGGCACCCACGCGCTACTCGAAGAGAAAGTCGAGTTCGCCAGGCTCGGACTCGTCATCGTCGACGAACAGCACCGCTTTGGCGTGCTGCAGCGTCTGAAGCTCATGAAGAAAGGCGAACTGGAGAGTCCCCCGACAGGAGACATTCCGGCGCTAGCATCGCCAACCGAGAAACGCCCATCAGCCGGCAAAACGCCGCCCAACAGCCCTCCAGAACCCGACGTGCTGGTGATGACCGCGACCCCGATTCCGAGAACGCTCGCACTCACCCTTTACGGCGATCTCGACCTCAGCGTGCTCGACGAATTGCCCCCGGGACGCACCCCGAGCGTAACTCGCCGTGTCTCCGATGACCGCGCTCCCGAAGTCTGGGACTTTGTCCGTAAGCAGGTTGCGGCTGGCCATCAAGTTTACGTCGTCTACCCCGTGATCGAGGAGAACGAGGAGCGGGAGATCAAAGCCGCGATCAAAATGTACCGCGAGCTGAGCGGCAAAGTCTTCTCCGATCTCAAGGTCGGTTTGCTGCATGGCCGGCTCGAGAACGACCTCAAGGAGCACGTCATGCGGCTCTTCCAGAAGGGCGAACTCAACATCCTGGTCGCGACCACCGTGATCGAAGTGGGAGTCGACGTGCCCAACGCCACGGTGATGGTCATCGAGCATGCCGAACGGTTCGGGCTCTCGCAGTTGCATCAACTGCGCGGCCGAATCGGGCGTGGCGCGGCCAAGTCCTACTGCATCCTGATGACCGGCGGCAGGGTCACCGAAGAAGGCGAGCGCCGCCTCGATGCCATGGTGCGCACCAGCGACGGTTTTCAAATTGCCGAACTGGATCTGCAGTTACGCGGCCCGGGCGAGTTCTTCGGAACCCGCCAGGCCGGCCTGCCCAGTTTCACGGTCGCCAACCTGCTCCGGGACCGCGAAATCCTGGAAGCCGCCAAGCGCGAGGCCGCAGCCGTTATGGCCGGACCGAATGCCGAGATCTCCCGGGAGGAGATGAACCGCGCCATCCGCCAGATGCGCCGCCGGTGGCAAGACACCTACGGCCTGGTGGAGGTGGGCTAGAGCTCGCTTTCTGCTTGCCCTCGCGCCTTGCCTTGTGACAAAACCTGTATCGGCTCCCTGCAAGTCTTCGGCTCGATTTTAGGAGCGTTCATGGAGAGCTTTGCCCAGACCATCTTTGGCAGCATATTCATCATCGCCGTCAGTGTTCTATTAGCGGGAGGGGCCCTCGCCCTGCTGCAGCGCCTTTGGCCGGCCGCGAAACGTAGCATCCACAACGACGTGGTCGGACCCAGCGTCGGTGTGATTGGTACCACCTATGCCGTTTTCATCGCCTTTATGCTGTCAGGTTCCTGGAATGACTTTCAGTCGGCGCAGGTGAACGCAGAACAGGAGTCCAATTGCCTGGTTAATGTCTTTCGGCTGGCGGACCGTTTGCCGGCTGACAGCGCCCGCCAGATGCAGGCCCTGACCCACCGCTACGCGACTGCCATGATCGACCAGGAATGGCCCGCGATGGAGCACGAAAGCAGCAGCGAATCGGGCCACGCCCTGATCAAGCAGATGTGGAAGACGCTGCTCAGTGTGCAAGGCCAGGACGCCGCTCAGCAGAACGTCATTGACCACTCCTTTTCTGAGTTAACCAACATGACCGAGCATCGGCGCATACGGCTGTTGCAGAGCCGCAAGCAGTTGCCGCCGATTCTGTGGGCAGTGCTCATCGTCGGAGGGATTGTTACCGTAGCCTCGACCTGCCTGTTTGGCGTGCAGAGTTTTTCTCTGCACTTGTCGCAGGTATTCATCATCGCGTTCCTCATCTCGTTGATGCTGGTTGCGATTGCTGATATTGACCGGCCGTTCCAGGGCACGGTACGGGTTCCGCCCGACGGTTTTCATTACGCCCTGGATGCGATGGAGCGCTGGCAGTCGCCGACACCCTGAGACGATTGCGCTATTTAATGTTTTTCTTCGCAGAAATCTGATCCCGCAGGCGCCGCGAGAGGTTGACCGCAAGGGAGCGGTAGAAGCGCGACCCGAGGTGGGGAAAGAGTTCGAACAAATCGGTCAGGGCCGACCATTCCAGGGCATACGCCTCAACTTCGTCGATGGCGACCACCGTCGCGCTGGCCTGGCTGTTTTCGAGGAAAGCCATCTCGCCGCACACTTCACCGGGTCCGAGCTGGGCGATCTGACCATAGATTGCACCGTCTACCCTCACATTGCCTTTAAGCAGCAGGTAGACGCTCCGGGTTTGCTTGCCGAATTGCAGCAACGCCTCGTCGCGCTTGAAGTGCACGATCTTTGCCTTGTCGACGAGCAGCGTCCAATCGTTCGGGGTGAGGTATTCCAGGCGATTCTTCGCCGTCTGCAGGACGGTGAGCAGATGTTCGTTCGCCGTATCCCGTTTTTGCATGAGTGGCACGCCTTCGCCTGAACTCTCCCAAGCATGAGACGGACTTGCGTCAGGCGATGAATCGAATGTCGCGAGGATACCAGAACCCACCAACTTCAGGCGACAACCCACAGGCCGTACGAGTCCACCTGGTAATCCTGTCATCTAGGCCCCGCAATGGCCTATTCGCGGTTGCTCCCGAAGTTTGAGAAATTAGGTGTTCCTCTGGTTCTGGGAGCATTACCTCCTGCTATGGCGACCTTGAGTGAATTCAAGTGTGAAATCTGCGGAACCCTGACCGCCAGCCCGGTCCATTGGTTTGTGATCGAGTGCGGTGACGAGAAACTGTCCGTCCACAAATGGAGCCTTCAAGCGGCCAGCGGCCCGTTGGCGCGGCATTTCTGCGGCGAAGCCCATGCCCAGGTATTCATCAGCCGCTGGTTCGACTCCGTCTGTGTGCCAGTGCATCGCCCCTAACGCCGCTCGGTGTAGAGACCGGGCCTGCCCCGTCTCAGACGCGGCAAGCCCCGCCTTTACCGGCGCTTCGACGCAGGATGCGCGGCCCATGTACAATCGAATCTAGATGGCAGGCGCCTCCCAACTCATTCAAATCGAGCTCAGCCCCCCGGTCCGGCAGCCCAAGCCGGAATGGCTGCGGGCAAAAGCCCCGGTTGGCGTCAACTTCCACGAGCTCAAGAAGTTGGCTCGTGGATTGGGCCTCCATACCGTGTGCGAATCGGCCCAATGTCCCAACATTGGAGAGTGCTGGAATCACAAGACCGCCACTTTCATGTTGTTAGGCGACATCTGTACCCGGCGCTGCGGCTTCTGCGCGGTTCCCAAGGGACGTCCTGAGGCGATCGATTGGGAAGAGCCGATGCGCGTTGCAGAAGCCGTTGCCACGCTCGGCCTGAAGCATGCAGTGGTCACCAGCGTGAACCGCGACGACGACAACCTGGGCGGAGCCAAGATTTTCGCGGAAACCATCCGCGAGATTCGCCGGCTTACTCCCGACTGCCGCGTGGAGGTCTTGATCCCAGATTTCCAGGGACTCGAAGAACCTTTGCGCATCGTTCTTGAAGCCATGCCGGACGTGCTGAACCACAACACCGAGACCGTGCCTCGTCTCTATCGCGCAGTACGTTCGGGCGCTCGTTACCAACGTACGCTCGATTTGTTAGCGAATGCGAAGAAGTGGTATCCGTCGATGGTTACCAAGAGTGGCGTGATGGTGGGCCTCGGCGAATCGATCGAAGAGTTAATCGACGTTTTCCGCGATCTGGGCGAACGCGGCGTAGATATTCTCACCGTGGGTCAGTATTTGCGCCCTTCCAAGGATCACCTGCCGATTGCGCGCTTTTATACGCCGCAAGAATTCGCGTATATGAAAGATCGAGCGCTGTTGTTCGGATTTCGTCATGTCGAGTCCGGCCCTCTGGTCCGCTCGAGTTATCACGCGCACGAGCAGGCGGCCTCGACGGCAGCCCTCTCCGCCATCTAGGATCATCGCCGCCCGGTTAGCGACCTCGCTACAGGAAAATCCGTAGCTGCTGTTAGACACCTGTGTCCCATTAGCGAAATTTGTTCCCAATGTTGGAACTCAGCTTTATGTTCTCCGCAGCAATTGCGCCTTCATCCCTTGTGATCCCATTGATTTAGCCTTTGCCTTAAATTTCACCATTTGTGGCATCCGACGTGCCTAGCTATGCAGTGCCGGCGAATGCGTTCTCCCAAGCTGGCGCTGGAGTTCTCAGATGGAAAAGGATGAGCCTGGAGAAAGTGCCTCGACGAATCATCGGTTCTGGCTGCGGTTATTTGGACTGTGCGTGGCATGTGCCTGCCTGCTTGCATTAATGCTGGCCCTGGTCACGGCTACCAGCGCCTGGGCATTCGCGGCAGACAAACCGTCGGTCCGCACCGGCCAGGCCGGCGCACAACGGGTGATCACCGGCGTGATCAGCGATTCATCGTGCCGCGCGAAACATGTGATGACCGACAAGACGGCTGCGGAGTGCATGCGACAATGCGCACAGCAAGGCTCCCGCACCGTGCTCGTTTCCGGCGACCACGTGTATTTTCTCGAGGGACACGCGGCCGACTTGCAGCGCCTTGCGGGCCAGCGCGCTACCGTTACCGGCACACTGCGCGGAAAGATAGTGCACGTGGCCTCGATTGCCGCTCAATAAGCGAAGATCTACCTGCGTTGAAGGAGAGTGGTATCAGCTTTCCCGGCCGGCTCAGGAGGGCGAACGCAGCTGCAGGTTCGCAGGTCGCCTCCCTTCGATTCACTCTGCCGGACGATCCGCCATGATCGGATGGGGCTTCTTGGGATCTCCATTCGGGTTCGTCGCCGCCTGTGGCTGCGGGCTCGCGGTCCGCTGTTCAGTGCGCACCGGCTGGGTGCGATCACCCTGACTCCGTTCATCCCACTTGCCAAAAATCATCTTTCCGGCGGTTGTCTGGAGGACCGACGTCACTGAGATGTCGATGGTCTTGCCAATCATTTTGCGTGCGTTGTCTACGACCACCATGGTGCCGTCGTCGAGATAGGCAACGCCCTGGTTGTATTCCTTGCCTTCTTTGAGGATGAACACCCGCATCGCTTCGCCCGGTAGAACAATCGGCTTCAGCGAGTTGGCCAGCTCGTTGATATTCAGAACTTCCACCCCCTGCAGTTGCGCCACCTTATTCAGGTTGAAGTCGTTGGTGATGATCTTGCCTTCGTACAGCTTGGCCAGCTCAATCAGCTTGAGATCGACTTCGCGCACGGCAGGAAAATCATCCTCGACGATCTGGATGTTCAGCGATGCGACCTTCTGCAGCCGCTGCAGCACGTCCAGCCCGCGCCGCCCCCGATTGCGCTTCAGCGAGTCCGCGGAGTCGGCTACCAGTTGCAACTCGCGCAAGACGAACTGCGGGATCACGATGACGCCGTCGAGGAAGCCGGTCTCGGCAATATCCGCAATCCGCCCATCGATGATCACGCTGGTATCGAGGATCTTGTAGCTTTTCTTCGCTTGTTTCTCGCCGCCGAAGATGCCGCCCAGCGCGTTCAGGTTGAGCAAGTCCCCCTTATTCGCGCCCACGATCAGCCCCACGTAGGCCATCAGCAACATGACCATCAGTTGCAGGAAGCTCTGCGTATGACCGACAGGCACAGCACTGCGGATCACCAGGGCAAACAGGTAGGCTCCCACGATGCCCAGGATGCTCCCGATGGCAGCCCCGATCAGCCGTTTCAGGCTGACCAAACGCAGCCGCCACTCGAACGCTATGACCGCGATGCCAATCAGGAACCCGAGACCCGCGTCCGATAAGGGCGTCAGGCCAAAAGGTTGGATCACGTAACAGGAAACAGCAACGATGAGGATGAATAAAACACGTACTAAGACCAAGTCCACAGCCATGGACCTCCCCGAGCCACACCCTCTGCCGAATTATAGGCAGAACACGTGCGTCCCGCGCCGAACCGCTCCCGAACTGCATGCGACTCGGCGATCTGTAAGCGCGGAGCGATGAATAAGAATGAAACCGATGCTCCGCCCGGAGCCCGCCTCGGCGTCCGGAAAACCACGTAAAAGAACAGCCAGAAGTATATACCGGCCGGGCGAGGGGTAACAGGGGAGGAAGCGGCGTTCAATCGTGAGGTTTCAAGCTGATTCCCCAAATTGGGCAGCACCGCAGGCCGAACCGCCCTCTTGGTACACTGGGGCGCCATGAAAGCACTTGTAATTACCCGTTACGGTGGTCCGGAAGTATTGGCGGTGCAGGATGTTGCCGACCCCCAGCAACCCACCGGGCAGGTGCTGGTTCGGGTTCAGGCCGGCGGACTGAATTTTGCCGACGTAATGACCGCCGCCGGAGGCTATCCGGGCACGCCCAAGCCTCCCCTGATCGCCGGCCGGGAGTTTGCCGGTCTCGAGGAGGGCACCGGGCGGCGAGTCATGGGATATGCCCAATGGTCGGCCTTTGCTGAGAAGATGGCGGCTCGGCCCGAACTGGTGTGGCCGATCCCCGACCGTTGGAGCTTCGACCAGGCGGCCGCCTTCCCCGTGAACTACTTCACAGCGTACTTCGCCTACTGGGAGGCGGGCTTCCTCAGCCAAACGGCTGGGCGCCATCCCAGTCGCGTGTTGATTCACGCTGTGGCCGGTGGTGTGGGCACGGCCGCCGTCCAGATCGGAAAGATCGTCGGCGCCGAGATGTATGGCACCTCCTCGTCGGAGGAAAAGCTCACCCGGGTCAAGCAACTCGGCTTACAACACGGGATCAACTACAAGCAGCAGGACTACGAAGAGGCGATCAAAGATCTGACCAATGGCGAAGGAGTGGATGCCGTCTTTGAAATGCTCGGCGGCGAGCATACGGCCAAGAGCCTTCGCTGCCTGCGCGACCTCGGCAAGGTGATTCAGTACGGCACGGCCACGGGCAAACAGCCGCAGCTGGATGTGCGCGCACTCTACGCGAAAGCAGCCATGGTGCAGGGACTCTGGCTCACCTATCTCTCGGGCAAGCGTGATTTAATGGAGCATGCGTGGAAAGAACTCTCCACCTGGATTGCCGACGGCAAGCTCACTCCTGTAGTGGGACATACGTTCCCCGTGGAACGCGCCGGCGAAGGCTATCGACTCCTTCTGGAACGCAAGAACTTCGGCAAGGTGATCTTGAAGATCGCGTAGATGATGGTCTCGCGCATTGCGATGCAGATTGTTTGCTAAAACGCGAGATTTCACGAGCGAATCTTAGTTCCTCCGCACAACCACACCTCTCCGATGTGCGTATTGGTTGAGTAACTCTTACCTCGTTTCTAGACAAAACAAATTGTGCTTGTGGATGCATCCCGTGCCATTGCTCAACTGCTAACGACGGCTTCTGCGAAGCGTCCAATGGGGTAATTGCGCAGGTCGAGAAAGGAACTTTTCATCGACCTCGCACGTATCAGATCACGAAGCCTGGGGTGAGGTGGGGAACATCCCTTCGCGCGACCAGGAAATTTGAACGGGGTTCCGGGGACCGTTTCAGCTGGGTTTGGCGGCCTGTTGAAACAATCCCCGCAGACAGAGCTAAGGTCTCGCGGCCTGGCCCTTTCGCTGCAACCCCGACGCCGCATTGTAGGCCAACTGCGAAAAAACGCAAGCTCGCAGATTGGCAGTGAGCCAGGCCGCGCAGCCGATCTCCGCTTCGGCGGAGAGAAAAACAGGGAGAGGTCCCATGAAGCTTTCGAACGTATCGAAGAGTGCAGTACTTGGCCTGGCAGTTCTGCTCGGGACAAGCGCGTTTGCGGCCAACAAGACAACGCTGCAGGTGCAGGATCCTCTGACGGTCAGCGGCACGCAGCTCAAACCGGGTGACTACAAGGTTGAGTGGGATGGCAGCGGCCCCAACGTTGAAGTCAGCATCCTCAAAGGCAAGAACGTCATTGCAAAAGTCCCGGCGCACGTGGTGGAGCTGCAACAGGCCTCGCCGTCGGATGCCGCAGTTGTAAAGAAGAACGACGACGGCAGCCGCTCCCTCAGCGAAATTCGCATGAGCGGCAAGAAGTATGCGCTGGCGGTAGGCGAGGAAGCCGCTAAGGCCGAAGCCACGAAGTAACAAGCTTTAAAACTGAAAAACGAAGGGGAGCCTGCTGGCTCCCCTTTTCCTATTTAATATTATTCGTCGCTACACGATGCAAGGCGCAACTTACAATGCAGAAAGGGAGCGCTCGGCGCTCCCTTCATTCGATAGGACTTCCCAAATAGCTGAGCCTCAATATTTCGGCATCTTCGGATCGATCCGGTCCGCCCAAGCCAGAATCCCCCCAGCCAGGTTGTGGACCTTCTTGAACCCTGCCTGCTGCAGGAATTCCACCGCCTTGGCGCTACGTACCCCCGAACGGCAGTGAGCCACGATTTCGCGGCTGGAGTCCAGTTCGTTTACCCGCTTTGGCAGATCGCCCAGCGGGATCAGATAGCCCTGGATGTTGCAGATCTGGTACTCGTGCGGCTCGCGCACGTCGAGCACGAATAAGTTATCCCCGGCCTCGAGCCGGCGCTTCAGTTCCTCCACCTGCATGGTTGGGATTCCCGGTGCAGCTGTCACTGGCGTTTCCTCCCCGCGAATTCCGCAAAACTCATTGTAATCGATGAGCTTGGTGATCGTGGGGTGCTTGCCGCATGCCGGGCAATCGGGATTCTTGCGCAGCTTGAGTTCACGGAACTTCATGCCCAGCGCGTCGATCAACAGCAACCGTCCGATGAGCGGCTCGCCCGAGCCCAGAATCAGCTTGATGACCTCAGTAGCCTGCATGATTCCGACCAGTCCGGGCAGAATGCCCAGCACGCCGCCTTCAGCGCACGACGGCACGAGTCCCGGCGGTGGCGGCTCGGGATACAGGCAGCGGTAGCACGGCCCCTGCTCGGTCGCGAATACGCTCGCCTGTCCCTCGAAACGGAAGATCGAGCCATAAACGTTCGGCTTGCCGGTAAGCACGCATGCATCATTCACCAGGTAGCGCGTCGGGAAGTTATCCGTGCCATCGGCAACGATGTCGAATTCGCGGAACAACTCGAGCGCATTCTCGCTCGAGAGCTTCGTCTCAAACTTCCGGATGTTGATATACGGATTAATCGCCCGCAGCTTCTCTTCCGCCGAATCGAGCTTCTTGCGCCCTACGTCGGCGGTGGTGTGGATGATCTGCCGCTGCAGGTTGGTGACATCCACTACGTCGAAGTCCACGATCCCCAGCGTCCCTACCCCCGCCGCCGCCAGATACAGCGCCAGCGGCGAGCCCAATCCGCCCGCGCCAATACACAGCACCTTGGCCGCTTTCAGCTTCTGCTGTCCGTCCATGCCCACCTCGGGCATGATCAGGTGGCGCGAGTAACGCTGGATTTCCTCTTTGGTTAAGGTCACGGCCTCGGGTTTAGCTTCAACGGTGGTGGTCATTGGAAGTCATCCTGACTTGAAAAAATTGAATGCTGACTGGATCGAAACGGTCGGAAACAGCTAGCAGCAACAACAACAGAATGGACAACAACAGCGGCGGGCGCAGAGGAGGGACATTCGGGTTGTTGCTCCGGGCAGCATTGCTGGCTAACGGCCTCCCGCGATCGAAGGCACTATGGAGATGGTATCACTCTCGCGGACAGCCGTGGCTTCTTTCTGCAGGTAACGGATATCTTCGTCGTTCAAATACACGTTCACGAAGGCTCGAAGTTTGCCGTCGTCGGTGTACAGATGGCGGCGCAAATCCGGGTGCTCGGCGACCAGGTTCGTGAGGGCATCGGCAACCGTGCCGGCCTTCACCTCGACTGCCGCTTGCTTCCCGGCATATTGACGGAGTGGAGTGGGAATGTGGACTTTAACCATACTGACTCAAAGGATGCGGGCCGGCCCGCATAGGATTCACAGCTCAGGATTTCTCTTGTACACGAGTCGGCAAACCCATAGCAATATGCAAAATTCAGCCGCTTTTTGGACGAATTCAGCCCAGCCCTAACCTGGACTTAGAACGACGTTGTCGATCAGGCGGGTGCTGCCGACCCAGGCGGCTATGGCGACCAAAGTTGGTTGCGTGATCCGGGTTACAGGCTCCAGCGTGTCCGGATCGACAATCGCCAGGTAGTCGAGGCGAGCGCCGGGTTTACTCGCCAGGAAAGACTGTCCCGAGGCGATCAGTTTTGCAGCATCGTGTTCACCGTTGGCGAAGTGTTCCCGCATCTGCCGCAGGGTGCGGGAAAGGATCAGGGCTTGCTGGCGTTCGGAGCCGTTGAGATACGCGTTGCGCGAACTGAGCGCCAAGCCGTCGGGCTCCCGCACGATGGGGCAGACCACGATCTCCACCGGGAAATTCAGGTCGCGCACCATGCGGCGCAGGATCGCGTGCTGGGCCGAGTCCTTCTGGCCGAAGTAAGCACGGCTGGGCTCGACAATGTGAAACAGCTTGGCCACCACCGTGGTCACACCGCGAAAATGGCCCGGGCGCGAGATGCCATCCAGACGCTGGCTCAGAGCTTCAACGGTTACATAAGTGATCGCGCCCGCCGGGTACATCTCTTCGACCGCAGGCGCGAATAAGACGTGCGCTCCCTCTTGCTCCAGCAGCTCACGGTCATGCTCTAAGTTGCGTGGATATTTCGCGAGATCCTCCTTAGGTCCGAACTGCAGCGGGTTGACGAACAGCGACACCACCACGAAATCAGTTTGCGCTTTGGCCGCGCGCACCAGCGAAAGATGGCCTTCATGCAGCGCCCCCATGGTAGGCACCAGGCCGATCGTCCGCCCGGCATGGCGGGCCTCAGCCAGCAATGCACACAGCTCAGAAATGGTCGTAACCAGTTTCATGCGGGGCGTCGCGGGATGATCATTACAGAGGCGCAGGAGACGATAGGCATTTTAGAACTCGATGGAGCGCCGGGCGTCCTCGCCCGGCATGCCGTTTGCACAGCTGTGACCAGGTTTTCCTTCTAATGTCTGTTTTTTGTTCCCCGTGTCTCTGTGCCCCCTGTGGTGAATCAACGTCCCATGGCGTGCTTACGGGCAAGAATCGTTTCCAGCGCGACCTGGGTTTCTTTCGGCAGGTGGTACGACTCGGCATCCGAGGGGTACTGGTGCGAGATGACGTCCGCGCGGAAGTTCTGAATCGCTTGCGACATCACTGTCGCCGCATCGCCGTAACGGCGGACGAATTTCGCCGGTGCCTGGAATGTGAGGTTCAGGATGTCGTGGAACACCAGCACCTGTCCGTCGCACTCCGGTCCCGCGCCGATCCCGATCGTCGGCGTCTGAACCTCGGCCGTGATCATCGCTGCCACTTCACGCGGGATGCCTTCCAGATAAATACAAGCCACTCCAGCGCGATCCAGCGCGACTGCATCGCGCATGAGTTGCTCGATTGCGCCCAGGTTCTTGCCTTGGACCTTGTACCCTCCCATCACGTTGACCGACTGCGGCGTGAGCCCGATGTGCCCGGCGACCGGAATCTCCGCATCGATAATGCGACGAATCAGTTCGGCGCGCTTTTCGCCGCCCTCGATCTTGACCGCCTCGGCGCCGCCCTCCTTCACGTAGCGCGCGGCATTGCGGATGGCGTCGTCAGCGCCCACATGGTACGAGCCATAGGGCATATCGGCGATGAGCAAGGCATGCTTCACGGCGCGACGCACCGCCTTGGTGTGGTGCATCATCTCGTCGAGCGTCACCGAGAGCGTGTTCTCGTAGCCCAGCATGGTCATGGCGAGCGAGTCGCCGACCAGGATGATGTCGATGCCCGCCGCGTCCACCAGCCGCGCGGACGCGTAGTCGTAGGCAGTCAGGCACGTAATCGGTTGGTGATCAAGCTTGTTTTCCAGGAGCGAAGCGACTGTGATTTTGCGGCGGGGTTCGCCGATCGGGGTGAGACTCACGATGCCCTCCAGTGCCCCTCCGGCTCGGCCGGATAGAGCCTGTCCACATCTTTTGGATGTCTAGCGCAGATAGTTTAGATCGAAAAAACAGATCGTGCTAGTGGCATTTGCACCACGGGCTCTAGGGTTTAGCAAGGCTCCAGGCTGTAGGCTCCCAGGCTTTAGCCTCCTGGAATCTGGGGCTCTGGTTTGAAGCATTCGCGAGAACCGACCGGCGATGGGGCGTCACCAGGTTCCAACCTGCAATCCTACCCCCATGCTGAATCGCAATCCCTGGCTGAAGTCGGTGCCATTCAGGTTTGGGACCCAGGTGTGCACGTAGTCCACGTCGGCCAGACGAAGACTCAACGCCCGGCTCAAGCGCAGGTCCATTCCTCCCCCGGTGGATAACGCGACTCCCGTGGTCTCGAAGTGCTGCGCATAGGAGGAGCCGGTACCGTTGGGATCGACTTCGCAGAGTCTGCCCGGGTGAAGGCCGGTTTGGGGCGGAGCGTATTTCTGACAGTACTCCTCGGTGATCTTCTGCCCGCCCGCGCGTAAGTGGAAATGCGGAGTCCAGCGGCTCTCGGAGTGCAGGATCCACTGCGGGCCCGTCATGAAGGTCAGCGAGTCGCCGCTCCAGCCTTTGGATTTTCCCAGCAGCATGCAGCCACCAACTTCGCCCGTCCATTGCCAGAAATCCGCCACGCGATAGGCCAGCACGCCGCTGCCTCCGATGCAGGAGAGATTGCTGAAATACATGATGGAGGGCAGAGTTGCGGTGGCTTCGAACCTGGGAATGAAGGGCAGAGGCGAGTCGTCCTTCTGCTCGCCTTCGGGGCGCAGATACAGATCGCCGCTGTAGTGGCTGGGCGCGGGCCGATTCTCGCGGTACCAGGGATATTGCAGGTTCATCAGGTTCGCCATGCCCTGCGGCGGATTCAAGGCCACGCGGGCGAGGATGCGCAGCGGCACGTTGTGGGTGTGGTCCTCAATCCTCCGCACGATGTAGCGGTCGATCGCATCTTCGCCAACGATCCACACCAGCCCACCGTTGCTGGTGATGACGTGATCGTTGAAGCCATACGCGCAGCAATAGCGCGACACCTGGCCCAGCGTCGCTTCGCTGAGCAGCCCGACTTTGAATTGTTCAATCTCGACGTAGGACCAGGCATAGGCGCGCAGCCGGCTCATCCAGTAGTCGCGGCTCTTGCCGAACTCGACCACCCGATACTTGGGGTCGTTATGAATCCACATGTAGCCGGCAACCGCGCCTTGAATCGGATGGCCCAGGTAAGTTTCGTAGTATCCGTCGCCGTCGGACCAGCCATGCAGCGCGCCGAGCGCCTGCAGATAGCCTCCCCAGATGTGATTCTCCAGAGCCTCGCGCGTAGCGTCCTCGGTCGCGACACGATAACTGTGCATCGTCGCGAGGAAGAGGAATTCCGCGCGCAGGAGAGAACCCCACTGAACACGCTGCTGGCCTTCGCCCAAGGTGAGGGGCGCCGGGGCCGCTCCATTGTTGGAAGCATCGCTTTCTGGAACCGGGGACGACGGCAGCGAGTTCAGCGGCAACGGCGTCACAGGCCAAGCGCGAACATCGGCCGTCAGCCAACTTGTGCGGTGGAGATCGAAGGCGCTGCCGCATGGCGAAACCCGCTTGCGCAGCGGCGAAGTATCTTCCTCGCTCGCGCTCGAACTCGGGTCGATCTCCATGCCTCTCGGGCAAGGCGCCACGAGGCAAGCCGCATCTCCTCCAGCCATCGTCGATGGACTTTGGTTTTGTAGCGTCGAACAAAAGTGCGGAACCTGCGGCTGACGGCTGAATTCAAACTGAGACCCGCTCGACACCGCCGCATGGAGGAACACCGGAAGATTCTGTGTCCGAGCCATCGGAACAACAAACAGGGACAGCCATGCAACGACACTAAGACGGCGCATTATTAAATTTCCTGGATGCCGGGGAAGGGGGACGGCCTCCCCGTTGGTTAGGGCCAATAACCTTGATGCAGTGACGAGTGAGAACCGGAACCGAAGTTTAGCGAAGGTGCTCTGTGCAATGCAACCCGGTGAAGGGCGTCGGCCGGAGCGATTCAGAAGGGTGCAGGCTTCACAAAATCAAGGGTTAAGAACGGGCCAGCCTAGCTCGGACTATGGCAGTCGCCAAGGCCAATCTCACGGGCCCCTCGAGCGTGCCTAGGCGCTGGCCGCTTCCTGGCTTCCCAACGGGAGGAAATACTGCGTGCCCTTGATCGGCTCCGTGACTTTGCGAAGCAGTTCCTTGAGGTCTTCGTTGCGGTCGACGAAGTCGATTTCGCTGGTGTTGACGATCAACAGGTCCGATGACGTGTAGTGAAAGAAAAAGTGCTCGTACGCCTTGACGACCTCCTCGAGGTAGTCTTCGTTCAGCGCTCTCTCGCCGGGTGCGTTCTTTTTCTTAAGGCGTTTTTTCAGGACCTCCGGTGTGGCCTGCAGATAAATCACCAGATCCGGGGTCGGCAGCTGCTCCCGGAAAAAATTGTAGTAGCGATTGTAGGTTTCCAGCTCCTGGTCGCTCAGGTTGAGACAGGCGAACAGCTTGTCTTTCTCGAAGATGTAGTCCGCAACTACGGTCTTTTGCGAACGCGGCCCTAGATCGAGGGCGCGCAATTGTTCAAAGCGGCGGATGAGGAAAGCAAACTGTGCCTGGAACGCGGCCCCCCGGTCGCCTTCATAAAACGCAGGCAGGAACGGGTTGTCTTCGGGCTCTATGACGCGCTGGGCATTCAGGCGTTCGCTGAGGATTCCAGCCAGCGTGCTTTTGCCGACCCGGATGGGACCTTCCACTGCGATGTAGCGGGGCAGTTCAAAAAGATTGGCCATGGGCTCGCAGAGACGGAACGATTTGCAGGATAGCTCGACCCGGGGCGGGAAGCAATTGCGGGAAGAGTTAACAGGAGATCGCGCATCTTTTGCGCCTGGATTTCAACTCAGGCTTCCCGAAAATCTGCAATTTGAAATCTTCAGCCGGAAGTCGAAGCTTTCGCTAGAATCGCGACATGGTGGGAGCAGTGATCGGGGCGGGAGCAGCGGCGCTGGCCGGAACCGTGGCTTATCAGTCGATGGCGCCGGCCGGGCAGTGGTACGGGCGCACGTTCGTCAGGGGAAAGCCCGGATCGCGGCAGATTGCCCTCACCTATGACGACGGTCCCAACGATCCCCACACTTTGCGGCTGCTCGAAGTGTTAGCCAAGCATGGTGCGCAGGCAACCTTTTTTCTGATTGGCCGGTTCGTCGAGCAGCGTCCCGACATCGTGCGCGAGATCGTGAAGGCAGGACACGTCGTTGGCAACCATACCTTCACCCATCCACGCCTGATCTTCACCAGCGCGGCCCAGACCCGTATCGAACTGCAACGCTGCCGGCAGGCGATCGCCGCCGCCCTCGGGCAGGATGTGAATCTATTTCGCCCCCCCTTCGGCGGACGTCGGCCCCAGACCCTGCGCATTGTCCGCACAATGGGGTTGACGCCGGTCATGTGGAGCATTACAGGGTTTGATTGGACCGCGCCGCCGGCGGAGCGAATTGTGCGCCGCGTCTCACGCTATATCCGCGGCGGTGACGTCGTGCTTCTCCATGACGGAAGTCATCTGGGAATGGGAGCGGACCGCGCCCAAACGGTGATTGCAACCGGACGAATTCTCGAACATTGGTCGTCTCAGGGCTACAAGTTCGTCGCTGTGCCGGAGATGCTGGAAGCCCATAAAGCGGCGCAGGTGGGTGCATGAAGAGGGCCATTTCAGGCCGCCCCGAACCGGGAGAAGTCGCGCACTATGCGCAGGCTGACATCGACGCAGTCCGCGGAGATGACATCGTGGAAACCCTCCGTGCACAGATGAAAGAAACGCTTGCAGTTTTTCGGAATGTCGACGAGGCGGCCGCGGCCCATGTTCGCTACGCTCCGGGCAAGTGGAATTTGAAGCAGGTCGTGGGACACCTGGCAGATGACGAGCGCATTTTCGTTTACCGTGCATTGTGCGTCGCCCGCAATGATGCCCGGCCGCTGCCCGGTTTTGAAGAGAAGGACTACGTAGTGGCGGCGGATTTTGAAGCTTTGCCCATCGAACAACTTCTGAAGGATCTCGGGATCGTTCGCGAGGCTTCCATTTCATTCTTCAGTGGTATCTCTTCCCGGGCATGGGTCCGAAAAGGCATGGTGAATGGATACTCTGCGACCGTCCGCGGCCTCGCATTCCACATCGCGGGACACGAACTGCACCACATGCGGATTGTGCGCGAGAAATATATGCCGTTGATCCACGCCTGAACGGTTCCCCAACTCGCACAGCAGGGCGCTCAGGGCTTTTCAGCAAAAGGTTCGAGACTAGGCAGCCACCATCGCAAATGCATTCTTCGCCGCCGCTACTGTCCTCTGAATATCCTCCTCCGTGTGCGCAGCGCTCAGGAACGCGGCCTCGAATTGCGAGGGCGGGAGGTAAATGCCCTGATCAAGCAGGTTCCGGAAGAAACGGCCAAAAGCGCCGGTATCGGATTTCGCGGCCGAGTCCCAGTCGGTCACTGGGCCGGGCGTGAAGAACCACGTAAACATCGAGCCCACCCGGTTGTAGGTCATTGGAACGCTGGCCGCCTTGGCGGCCGCCCCGACTCCTGTTACCAGTTCACCGGAGAGCTGATCGAGCTGGCGATAGATCTCTTTGTGCTCGCGGAGGTGGCGGAGCTGCGCGTAACCGGCCGCCATGGCAAGCGGATTTCCTGACAACGTTCCTGCCTGATACATCGGTCCCAGCGGGGCCACCATGTCCATAATCTCGGACGGGCCGCCGTACGCGCCCACCGGCAGGCCCCCGCCGATGATCTTGCCCAGCGTGGTGAGGTCGGGCTGGATGGAATACAGCTCCTGGGCTCCACCAAAGGCCAGCCGGAAGCCGGTCATGACCTCGTCAAAGATCAGCAAGGCTCCATGGTTCGACGTGACGGCGCGCACGGCTTCCAGATATCCGCGAGCCGGCGGGACGCATCCCATGTTGCCCACGACCGGCTCAAGAATCACGCAAGCAATCTGATGCTTGAATTTCTTGAAAGCCTGCTCGAGTGCGTCAGTGTCGTTGTAGGGCAGCGCCAGCGTAAATTGCGTGAACTCTTCCGGAACCCCCGCCGAGCCCGGGATTCCCAGCGTGGCGATTCCGGAGCCGGCTTTTACCAATAGCGCGTCGGCGTGGCCGTGATAGCAGCCCTCGAACTTCACGATGTACTTGCGCTTCGTGTATGCCCGCGCCAGCCGTATGGCCGACATCGTGGCTTCGGTCCCGGAGCTGACAAAGCGGACCTTCTGCATTTGCGGGAAAGCCGAGATGACCAGTTCCGCCAGGTCGGCTTCAACTGGGGTGGAAGCCCCGAAGCTGGTGCCATTGCGCATGGCCTCAGCCAGGGCTGCCAGCACGATCGCCGAGGCGTGCCCCAGGATCAGCGGCCCCCAGGAGCCGATGTAATCGATGTATTCGTTCTGGTCGGCGTCAAAAACGTGGGCGCCCTGCCCGCGTACAATAAACGGCGGGTCGCCGCCCACCGAAGCGAAGGCGCGCACCGGGGAGTTCACTCCGCCGGGAATAACTTTTTCAGCGCGCTTCTGCAGCCGGCGTGACTGTTCGAGTTTGCGGGTCATGGATTCCCCCTGCTTTCCTGCAGAAGACTCACTATAGCAGCGCGCCTCGTTGGCGCGCCGTGGGTGGGAATCACGGAAGCGTGTGACCGGGCGCACCGCCAGACGCAGGGCGGATCGAATTCACGAGATTTTCATGAATTACTAACAATTCTGAAATGTCGGGCCCTTAGCTTGATTCTCATCAGTTGCCCTTCTAACCGGGAGGGTTTTTGCAGGACAGCCTCGGGGGCTCCGGGCTGTCCTCTTTTCTTTGCGCGTCTCGTTTGCGCTGGTCTCCGCGCCACCCCCGGATCTATCGCCTGCTCCTGTGACATGCCCGGCACGCCATCCGGAAATTCGGGCGCATTTATTTGAGGTACGAGCGCACGATTTCGATAAGCTCGTCGGCCGCCAGAGCCTGCTCGGAGGTCTTCTGCTTGGGGTCGAGCACGTGGAAGCGGATGTGTCCCTCGAGGAGCTCGGCCATGAGTCCGTTCATGGCGCCGCGGGCCGCCGTGATGAGTTGCAGGACGTCGGAGCAGTCCTGTTCCTCTTCGAGCGCGCGTTCGATGGCGGCGATCTGGCCCTTGATCCGCTTGATGCGGAGGATGAGCTTGGGTTTTTCGGTAACCGTGTGCATTTTTGGCCTTGCCTTTACTATACTCCCCTATGGTATAAGGGTTCGAGAGGTACGGGTTGAAGCGTGAGCGCGGGGTCGAAAAACCGATTCCCGGCGACGCGCTTCACCCACGCAGGAAAAATCTAACATCGCACAGCGCGGCGTGACGAGGATCACTTTCTCACGACCTGCAATGATGTTAGACACAGGAAGACTCGGGACCACCTGGAAAAATGGCTGGGAACGAGTCACAGTTGGGGCCGGTCGGCGTCACAAGCGCAGGCTTAAGCATCCAACGCAGTGCATGGAATCCTCGGTAGGCGAGGCTCCCGCGCAACACACAGGCCACTGCCCGACCGGTTTCCAAAGAAACTGGGACGCAGCGGTAGAACAGGAACTCCCGGACTAAGGGTTTTCCCAAGGTGGCTGAGGCCGCAAGGTCTCTCACGGTGCGCGGTGCTGAAGCTTGGACGAGTGGGGAAAAGAAGAACTGGTTTCGCGGCAGCTGTCCATGCGGCAACCGCAGTGAATCCTCGGCGTTCTCTTCCCGGCTCACAGGGATCATTCCCCCTGATCCAGTCCGCTTCTCTTCCCTCCCCTGCCAGAAAGGTCTATGAAGTACCCAATTGACGAGCCTCTGGCTGACAGTGGCTCTCCGGTGTAGCGGCAGTAGATGTGACTCGATAGCCTCCCTCTATCGCTTCACCTCTGCTTCTTCTACCCCGAAACCTAACTGAAGAACGCGGAGGGTCGAGGCGTCGCGCTCTAACGCGAGCCCTGTTCTTTCCTTGAGGCCCCCCAAGCTGGCGACCGGCGGCGCTGTACCGCTTCCGGTGTACACGCTCGGTCTTGCCCGATATCGGCCGGAACGCCGACACGGACAGTTTTGCGGCGCACGCCGCGCATGCCCGCGCCGAGCCTGATGCGGTTCGAAAACCCGCCGATGTTTGACGTTAGGCGGCGCTAGGAGGAAGCAATGTCGGACGAAGTTCTCACCGTGTCCACGGCAGGGAATGAGGCCACGCTGCCCGGAGTCCGGGGCCGCGTGGTGCGCACGAAATGGATGCACAGCCTCCTGACCTTCCTGGCCGTGCTCGGCCCCGGGCTGATCGTCATGGTCGCTGACAACGACGCCGGTGCGGTCTCGACGTACGTGCAGAGCGGCGCGCAGTACGGAACTCGCCTCTTATGGCTGCTTTTGCTGCTGCTGCCGTGCACGTACTTCATCCAGGAGATGGTCGTTCGCCTGGGCATTGCCACCGGCAAAGGTCATGCCGCCATGATCTACCAGCGCTTCGGAAGCTGGTGGGGCTTGTTCTCGCTGGTGGATTTACAGCTGGTCAACTTCCTGACGCTGGTGACCGAGTTTGCGGCCATCTCGCTGGCCTTGAGCCACATGAACATCGCGCCCAAGGTCGGCGTCCCGCTGGCTGCCCTGGGGCTGGTGATCATGGTGCTGACCGGGAGCTACCGACGCTGGGAACGGGTCACAGTGCTTCTATGCCTGCTGGATCTTTCATGGATCTATGTGGCGCTCAAGTTGAAACCGTCAATGGGACTACTCGCCCACGACACCTTCGTACCGGGGATTCCCGCCGGCGGTCTCACCGGCAACCTGATGTTTCTGGTAATCGCGATCGTGGGCACGACGATCGCCCCCTGGCAGCTGTTCTTCCAGCAGAGCTGCATCGCCGACAAGCGGTTGCGGTACGCGGATGTGAAATGGGCGCGCTTGGATACGTTCCTGGGCGCTTGCATCACCATCTCGGTCGCCGCCTGCATGATGATCGCGGGCAATGCTGCCCGAATCCACGGCATCAACTTCCTCGATCCGGCGCAGATGGCCAACGACCTGCACACCGTCACCGGCGAGATGATTCGCAGCCTGATCCTGCTGCTGATGATCAACGCCGCGGTGCTTGGCTCGACTGCAATTTCACTTTCCAGTTCCTGGGCTTACGGCGAGGTGCGTGGGTGGCCGCACAGCCTCGAGATGCCAGTACGGAAAGCCAAGGGCTTCTATCTGACCTATGTTGCCTGCGTGGTAGCGGCTGCCGCCCTCGTGCTGATCCCGGGTGCCCCGCTGCAACTGATCATTCTCGGCGTGCAGGTGTTGGCGGGGATCATGCTCCCCTCGGCCATCATCTTTCTTCAACTTCTGCTCAATGACAAGCAGGTATTGGGCGACCAATATGTCAACCGGACCTGGAACAACTGGGTGAACTGGACCATCATCGTGCTGCTGTTTGGACTTTCGCTGATCCTGGCGGCACAGGTAGTGGCCCCCAACCTCTTCCCGGCGGGATAGGAAGAATAACAGGAGAGTAAGAAAGGAGCGGTGCGGACATGAGTGTAATGGGTTTCCTGCGACCGACCATGGTCACCGAAGTTCCCGACGATCACTTCGTGGTGGTCCATCCTCTGGACGATGTGCCGGAACAGAAGGTCGACACTTCCACGCTCGGGCCGATGCCGATGACCGCCAGCGTAAAGATTTCTCTGATGGCATTGCGTGGATACCTGCTGCTGATGATGCTCCTGGTGCTGTATCACGTCATGGACTTGGCCGGAGCGTTTGGGCGCCACATCCATTAAACGCGTCTGACGGCGCAGCTTTGACGGCACAGTGAGTCGCGATGGCGATGACGCAACTCCTGCAAGCGGCCCCCGATCCCGAAGAGACATCGCCGGTTTCGTAACAATCCTTTAATTAAGTGCGGTGTATCCTCGAAGAATTCTCTCCGGGAATCACCCGGCTTTTTCGCCAGCTGCAGCCACAGCCCGGCGGGCGCTCTAGCGAGCGACATCGACTTGTACTTTTTGGGGAAAGCTCTGAACCATCTCACAAAATTGCTGGCGCGAATGTATCAGCCAATGTCGGTATGCCCGCTGCTGCTAGGGCTGACTGTGCTCATGGCCGGGATTGCGCTGGCTCAGCAGCCCGCGAGCGAAGCTCAACAAACCACCGGCGGAACGCAGCAATCTACCCCTGCCGAAACTCAAGCCGCCACCCCGTCAGAGTCCGCTGCGCCCGCCGCGGACGCAAGCGCGTCCGAGCCCATGGTGACGATGTTTCCCCACTCGAACGCCACGCGCTGGTGGGTCTCCGGCCAGGACAACATCATCTTCCAGTGGCATCCCGAGTTCCATGCCGCGTACACCGGACCGAACAGCCTGCGCGCGCACGCCGAAAGCGCAGTCTCGAACGTCTCGACCCTGTACACCGGCCTCTCGTTAACCCGGACCACGGAAATCTTTCTCGACGTTGAAGAGGCCAGCGGCGGCGGCCTGAGCGATGCGCTCGGTCTGGCGGGCTTCACCAACCTCGACGTGGTGCGGAACCCGCAGCTCAGCAAGGCTCCGTATCTTTCGCGCGGGATGATCCGCCAGATCGTGCCCCTGAGCCACGAGATAGTGGAGGAGCAGCGCGATCCCTGGCATATGGCCACCCAGGTTCCGGTACGGCGCCTCGAGTTTCGTTTCGGCAAGATGGGAGTCAATGATTTCTTCGACGTGAACGAAGCCGGCACCGACAGCCATCTCCAGTTCATGAACTGGACGGTCGACAACAACGGCGCCTACGACTATGCAGCCGATACCCGCGGCTATACGGTTGCTCTCCTGGCCGAGTATCACGATCGCAACTGGGCGTTCCGGTTTGCCGAAGCCTTGATGCCCACGGTGGCGAACGGCATCGATCTGGAGTGGAACCTGGGCAAGGCGCGGGCTGAAAATTTCGAATACGAATATCACCCGGCAATTGCTGGCAAGCGGACGACCACCCTGCGCCTTCTCTCCTACATCAATCACGCCAACATGGGCGTGTATCGCGATGCGGTCAACAACTTCCTGGACGGCAAGACCCCGACTCCGGATATCACGGCGCATCCCCAGCGGACCACCATCAAATACGGCTTTGACGCCAACCTCTTGCAGGAGCTAGGACACTACATGCGGTTGTTTGGACGCTTCGGATGGAACGAGGGCCAGCATGAATCGTTTGCCTACACCGAGGTGGATCAGACCGTGGAGTTGGGCGCCGACTACTCCGGTGAGCGCTGGCAGCGCAAGGCGGATAAAGTGGGAGCGGCGTTCGTCTCGAATGCCATCTCGGCCGACCACCAGCACTATCTGGCGCTGGGCGGCAAGGGATTCTTGCTGGGCGACGGCGCCCTCACCTATGGGCGTGAGACCATCGAGGAAGCGTATTACAACCTCCACGTGTGGCGCGGCTTCTTCCTCGGATTCGACTTGCAGCACTTTAACAACCCCGGCTACAACCGCGACCGCGGCCCGGTGCTGGTGCCCTCCGCAAGGGTTCACCTCGAGTTCTAGTAGTGTTTGGGTGCGACTCACTGCGAAAGCAAGATCGGCTTGATGCCAATTTGAACCGACGAGCCCACCGGCGTGAATAGTTGCGGATTCTCCAGGGTCACAAACTTCACGTAACCGGACGGCACGTTGAAAGCCGAGTAAGTGCAGATTCCCCCTTTGCAAGTCTGGCTCGCGTCCCAAACCGCCAGCATCCGCGTGCCATCCGATTTCTGAAATAAGCACTGCCACACGCCCGGCCGGGCCGGACGGAACGGACCGGAACAGGCAGTGACCTGGGTATTCCCCACCATCCACAGATAAACCGACTGATAGGCAACCCCCGCCGGACAGAGAAAGCCCGACCCTTGGGCCACCGGCGTGGTGCAGTTTCCCTTGGCCTCCGGCTGCCAGAGTTGGGTGCCATCCTTGAGATCCCACGAATACCAAACCAGCGCGCTTGCCCCAAAACCCCAGCCCGTCAAATACACCCTCGCAAGGTAGGCCTTCTGCTGATCAGGATCCGTGACGCTCGCTCCGCTGCCCCATGACAGTTCCGTATCGTACGTTGGGTAGGTTGTAGCCGTACCCGGAACGATCGCGCTCATGCCATACGTAGGATCGGCCAGTATGCGCGCAACCTCCTCGGGGATGCCTGAATTGCTCACGTAGCCGTGGAAGCTGATGCCGGCTGCGGCTGTGCCCGCCCCCGGCATCGCAAAGATGCGTTGCTGTTCGAGCGTGACGGCGTGGTGCGCGGGAACATTCGCTGGATCCCAATTGGTGGTGTTCGGAGTCGTGACAATCCAGGCATTTGCTCCCCGGTTCGCGCTGACGATGGTTGCGGCATCGCTGAGCAATTTCGCTTCCTGATGGCGCTTGGTCCGGTTGTACCACTGGTTGCCGCCGGTAGTCGCCAGGTCGCTGGTGACCTCGTCCCATGGCTCCCAGATGATGTTAGAGGTCAAATACGCCGACGGAGAAAGCCCGGCGACGTGATTGGTGATCGCCGACACCCATCCCTTCCAGTTGTTGTCGGGGCCGCCCGTATTGTCCGCGCAGGCCTCTTGCTGATAGCAGCCAGTCGTACACGATGCGCTGTTTACCCAGCATGCCTGGTTCGCAACCAAATCGATGGGCGGATAGCATTGCCCATGCCCACCCGAAACCTGGTATCCGCATTCTGTGTCCAGCGGGTAGGGCGACATCGACGTCGGTGTACGGCCTAAGTTGATGATGACTTGGCAATCATCGCCGACCGCGCCGCACTGTGTCTTCATCAGGCTTAGCCAGGTATCCAGATTGGTGAACTTGTAGACCGCCGTCAGACCGCTTCCCGACACATAGGACTGCGACCATTCCGTCTGTGCGCCGTGGCCGTTGTCCCAGAGCCGCAGTGTTCCGAACTTGGTAAAGCCATGGCTCGCGGGCCAGTTCGCGAATCCGCCGTTCACGTGCAGCCCAAAATAACTGGCCGGGATCGGCTGCCCCAACCGTGCAGAATTTTGCATGCTTTCGCTGCTACTGGAACTGAGAGCCCCTGCATCCTCCGGCAACACGGCACGCGGGACCTGACCTTGGGCCAGGCTGGCGAGAAGCACAAGAAGAATCAATCGCGCGCTTGTCGTTGGTCTTCCAAAAGCGTTCGCGAACGTCCGGTTACGTGAGATGAAGTTGCGCGCGCCTAGGATCATCGCTCGTGGTGATCACAACTGTGTTGCTATGTCACAGCATCCTTGCGGATAGCAAGGCTCGGCCCAATGGACGGTACGTTCGGGGGGATACCTTCCGTGGAGAATGGACTCGAGAGAAGCCGGGCCCGGAGAATTTGTTGAGTCGCAGCTTTGGGGGAAAGCCGCTCGCCGAGCGGCCCGAGTATATGCTGGGTCCAACGAATGTCAACGGCGAAAAGGAAGTAGCCAAGCCAGTGGTTTCCGCATCCCGGTTGCAACTAACTCGATGCTTGGCGGCCTTACTTTTCCACCTTCACGCCCTTCCAGAAGGCGACGTAATCTTTGATCTCCTGAGCGGCCGGCTTGGGCTCGGGATAGAACCACGCCGCATTGGAGTTCCTCTTGCCGCTTACTTCGATGTCGAAATAGCTGGCCACTCCCTTCCACGGACAGGTCGTGTGTGCGCCGCTGGGCTTGAAGTACTCCGCCCGCACCGACGTAGGCGGAAAGTACTGGTTTCCTTCGATCTCGATCGTCGCTGGGCTCTCGGCCAGGACTGTGCCTTCCCAGATTGCTTTTGCCATAACAGCCATTTAGATTTCCAGCGAGGGTTGCGGTTTCAGGAAAATTGCCGGAGCGTGCGATGACCGGGACGTCAGCACAGGCCCGTTGCAATGGGCATTCGATGGTCGGGAAACTCGAGCGCGTGCTGGTTTGCTCGCCCCGCACGGCGCGATGGGACCGCGCCGAACGAACTGCCCAGTGGAAGGAACTGGGATTCTTGCATGCTCCGGATTTCGCCAACGCTCAGGCACAGCATGAGGCGAGGCGCTCTGCAGGGAACTGGCCCACGTGGGAGCTGAGATCATAGAGCTGCCGCCTGCCGATGACCTCACCCTGGATGCGGTGTATGCCCACGATGCTTCACTAGCCACCGATTTCGGATTGATCCTGATGAATCCGGGCAAGACGAACCGCGTACCCGAAGCAAGGCATCACGGCCTGCTGGCGCCGGTGCTGGGGAAAATTACCTCTCCTGCGACCACCGAGGCAGGCGACATGGTTTGGCTGGATGCTCACACCCTGCTGGTGGGCAATGGCTATCGCACAAACTCCGCCGGTATTCAGCAGATGCGCGCACTTCTGGCCCCGCACGACCTGCAAGTTCTGGCCGCTCCCTTGCCTTACGGGCCGGGGCCGGCTGCCTGCCTGCACCTGATGTCGCTCATCAGCCTGCTCGATGAGCAAACCGCCCTGGTCGACCTGCCCTGGCTGGCGGTAGAAACCGTGGAACTGCTGAAGGCCCGCGGCTACCGCTTCGTCGAGATCGATGCATCGGAACGCGATACATTGGCCTGCAATGTGCTCTCGCTGGGAAAACAGCGGCTGCTGGCGATTGACGAGAATCACAAAACCAACCGAAGGCTGCGCGATGCTGGGTTCGATGTTCGAACCTTTCCCGGCTCGGAGATCTGCATCAACGGCTCCGGCGGGCCGACCTGCCTGACCCGCCCCCTGCTCCGCGGATGAGTAAACGATTCCGCGTGCACCACGCATTCCGCTCCCAACTGTTAGAATCGAAGGGCAATGGTCTTACCGTTCGTCCGCGAACTTTTTGCGGACGTGGAAAAACTTCCCTCGTTCGTGCGTGTGGCCTCCCATCTGCGGGAGGGCGCGGGGCGGCTTCGTGTTTCTGGACTGACGCCCACCGCGAAGGCTCTCCTCCTGCCCCTTCTGCAAAAGGCCGCAGATCGCCCGCTGATCTTCGTAGTCGCTGACAATCGCGCGGCCGATGACCTCATGCCGGTGCTCGCCGGGTTCAGCGAGCTTACTGGCGCGGTCAGTCCCGCTTCGATTGTCAAGCTGCCCACCCGCGATGTGCTCCCCTTTCAGAACCTGTCCCCCCACCCGGAAATTCAGGAAGAGCGTGCGGCCGCCCTTTGGAAGATCGCAACCGGAGTCGCAACCATCGTGGTGGCGCCGATTGCGGCCGCGACCATCCGGCTGGCTTCCGCGGAGTACTACACCGACCTGGCCCGCGTGGTGCGCCGGGGCGAGTCCATCGACACCGAAGCGTTGGTGCAGCACCTGAACACGGTTGGGTATCAGGCGGCCGACGTCGTCGAGATGCCCGGCGAGTATGCGCTCCGCGGTGGAATTCTCGATGTGTATTCCCCCGAAGCCGACCGTCCGCTCCGCATCGAGTTCTTCGGCGACGAGGTGGAATCGATCCGCAAGTTTGATCCCGGCTCGCAGCGCTCCTCGAGCCCCGTGGACGAGGCCATGCTGCTGCCCCTGACCGAAACCCCCGTGCGGGAAGATCTGCTGGGCGCGATTCACGTGCGCCTCTCCGGCAAGCGCGTCACCGGCCGCGAAGACGCCGTGGAGCAGGCGATCCGCGCCGGCGGCATCTCCGTCTTTCCGGGTTGGGAGTTTTACGCTCCGGTGGCACGTGAGAGTCGAAGTCTGTTTGAGTTGATGCCGCGCGCGCTGGTACTCACCGATGAGCCGGAGAACCTGACGTCAGAATTAGACCGCAGTTGGGAGCGAGTCCAGGAAGCCCACGAGCGCAGCGGCATTGGCAACCTGGTGCGGCCCGCCGACTTGTACTTCTCGCCCGAACAGTGGTGGCAGAGCGTCACCAGGCTCGGAGGCGCCGACCTGGAGCATCTCGGCATCACCCGGGCCGGCGATCTCGGCGAGCCCGTGCACTTCGCCTCGCAACCCGCGCCGCGCTTCCATGGCGCAGTGCCCGCCATGTTGGAGAGCGTGCAGAAGCTGGTGGGCGGCGAAAACAGCGTGCTCTTCGCCGTGCCCAATACCGGCGAAGTGGAGCGCTTGGCCGACATCTTCACGGAATATAACCTGACCTACCGTCTCGGGAGCCGCACCCGCAGCGGCGAAAGTTATGCCGACGAGACCGCCTACTTCGCCGGCGAACTCCGCACCACCACCCTCGCCAAAGCCTACGTGCCCGACGGCGTCATCCTGCCCGAGGCGCATCTCGCCATCTTTGGCGCTCGCGATCTGTTTGACGAGTCGGAGCTGGTGGCGTCCCGGCCCCAGCGCGCGAAGTCTAAGACCTCGGCCTTTCTCTCCGACTTCCGCGATCTCCAGGTGGGCGACTACGTGGTGCACGTCGAGCACGGCATCGGGCAGTACCAGGGCCTGAAGGAGATCAACCAGGGCGACGGCACCGCGGAATTCATGCTTCTCGAGTTTGCCGAAGCCGCCCGCTTGTACGTGCCCCTCACGCGTCTCGACCTGGTGCAGAAATACCGCTCCGCCGAGGGTGCGAAACCGGTTCTCAGCCACCTCGGCACCGCGACCTGGGCCAAGACCAAGGCGCGCGTGCGCAAGGCCATGAAGGATATGGCCGACGAACTCCTCAAACTCTACGCGCAGCGGCAGATGGCCCAGGGCCACGCATTTCCGGCGGACTCGGAGTGGATGAAGGAGTTCGAGGACGCCTTCGAATTCACCGAAACCGAAGACCAGGCGCAGGCCATCGCCGACGTCAAGGTCGATATGGAATCAGGCCGCCCCATGGATCGCCTCTTGTGCGGCGATGTCGGGTACGGCAAGACCGAAGTCGCCATGCGCTCGGCCTTCAAGGCCATCAGCGACAACAAGCAGGTCGCGGTGCTTGCGCCCACCACGGTGTTGGCCTTCCAGCACTTTGAAACCTTCAAGCAGCGTTTCGCGGCCTTCCCCGTGACCATCGAGATGATCAGCCGCTTCCGCTCACCCAAGCAGCAAAAGGAAATTCTGCACAAGGCCGAGGCAGGCAAGATCGACATCCTGATCGGGACGCACCGCATCCTGTCGAAAGACATCAAGTTTTCGGATTTGGGCCTGCTGATCGTCGACGAGGAGCAGCGCTTCGGCGTCCGCCACAAAGAGCGCCTGAAGCAGATGCGCAAACAGGTGGACGTGTTGACCATGTCGGCCACGCCGATCCCGCGCACTTTGCACATGTCGATGGTCGGCCTGCGTGACATGAGCGTCATCGAAACCCCGCCCAAGGATCGCATGGCCATCCAAACTGTTGTGGCCAGTTGGGACGACAAGCTGATCCAGTCCGCGATCCTGCAGGAGTTGGAGCGCGGCGGGCAGGTGTACTTCGTCCACAACCGCGTGGACTCCATCTTCGAGATCGCGGCGAAGATTCAGGAATTGGCCCCCAAGGCGCGCATCCTCGTCGGCCATGGCCAGATGGCGGAGACCGAACTGGAGAAAGTGATGCTGAAGTTCATGCATCACGAAGCCGACATCCTGGTGGCGACCACCATCATCGAAAACGGCCTCGATATTCCGCTGTGCAACACAATCCTGATCAATCGTGCCGACCGCCTGGGGCTGTCCGAGCTCTACCAGCTGCGCGGCCGCGTGGGGCGCTCGGACCGGCGGGCCTACGCCTACCTGCTGCTTCCGCCCGAGATCGAGCTCACCCCGATTGCGCGGCGGCGGCTCGCCGCATTGAAAGAGTTCTCCGACCTGGGAGCCGGGTTCAAGATCGCCGCTCTTGACCTCGAGCTACGCGGGGCTGGCAATCTGCTCGGCGGCGAGCAAAGCGGGCACATCGAGGCTGTCGGCTTCGAACTCTATACGCAGATGTTGGAGCGGGCGGTGCGCGAACTGCGCGGCGAGGTACCGGAAGAAGAAGTCGAGACCCAACTCAATCTCGGCCTCAACATCCGCATTCCGGCCGAATACATTCCCGAAGAAAACCAGCGGCTGCGGATGTACAAGCGCGTGGCCGGTGTAGAGTCGGAGTCGAAGCTGCACGATGTGCGATCGGAGTTGATTGACCGCTACGGCGAGCCGCCCCAGGCGGTGAAAAACCTCCTCGATTACGCAACCCTGAAGCTGCTCTGTGTCCGGGTCGGCGTTACCACCATCGAGCGCAAACGCGAGCTCGTAAGCATCCGGTTTCGGCAGAACGCCACCGTGGACCCGGAACGGTTGGCAAGCTTCGTTGCCTCCCAGCGCGGCGCGCAGTTCACTCCCGACGGGACGCTGAAGTTCAACCTGAAGTCGCTCGGAGCCGCCGAGGTCCTGATTTCCCTAAGGGATTTGCTGGAGCATCTGGCCGCCGCGCCCCAAACCGCCGAGACTGCCTGAGCGCCATTCCGAGCCGTAGGCGCAGGCGCCCTAGCCTGCGCAGCCGGGCGCGAGCCCGGCAGAAAACTTGCAAGCCACGTCTGAGCTTCAGGACTCGGGAAAATTGTGGCTTCGCAGCAAGCCGGATTCCCTGTTATCGTGGTTGCGGTCGGCTGTTCCGCGCCGACTCCCTGTGCGGGCGGCTGACCTTCCCACCGCACGTATCTCAGAATCAGTGAGCTGACTTTTATGCCGATGAGAGTTCGTAAAGCCGTCTTCCCGGCCGCTGGGCTGGGAACGCGCTTCCTGCCTGCTACCAAGGCCCAACCCAAGGAAATGCTGCCCCTGGTCGACAAGCCCATCATCCAGTACGGCGTGGAGGAGGCGCTGGCCGCCGGTTGTGACCAGATCATCATTGTCACCGGGCGCGGGAAGCAGGCGATCGAGGATCACTTTGACGTCTCTTACGAACTCGAGAAAATGCTGGAGGAGCGCAAGAAGACCGAGCTGCTCAAGATCGTGCGCTCCATCTCCGACATGATTCACCTCGCCTATGTCCGCCAGAAAGAAGCACTCGGACTCGGGCACGCTGTCCTGATGGCGCGCGAACTTGTCGGCAATGAGCCCTTCGCCGTGCTCCTGGCCGATGACGTCATTGATGCCGAAGAGCCGTGCCTCAAGCAGATGATGCGGGTGTTCGAAGAAACGCAGTGCTCGGTGATTGCCACCCAGGTGGTCGAGGGCCCGGCAATTTCCGCCTATGGCGTCCTCGACGTAAAACCGGCGGATGGCCGCTTTGGCGGGCGCCTGTTCGAGATCAACAACATGGTCGAGAAGCCGAAACTTGAAGACGCCCCATCGAAGCTGGCGATTATCGGCCGCTACATCCTGACGCCCCGCGTCTTCGAGATCCTGGCCAGCACGTCCTACGGCACGGGCGGCGAGCTCCAGTTGACCGATGGCATGCGCGCGCTCCTGAAAGAACAGCGCATCTACGCCTACGTCTACGAAGGACGTCGCCACGACGCAGGCGACAAGCTGGGCTTCCTGAAAGCGACGGTCGAATTCGCCCTGAAGCGCCCTGACCTCGGCGACAAATTCCGCACCTACCTCAAAGATCTCAAACTGTAGAGACGGGGCTTGCCCCGTCTCCGTGTGGCACCGCCCTCTCCGTGTGGCGCGGACACTCCTGTCCGCGCAAAGCCAGCGTTCTGTAAGATCGTTCGTAAAGATTATTCGCGATCCGATTCAGCCGGCATCAACCCAGCCCCTCACCGTATCGCCGAGCTAAGAATCAAATCGTGAACCCAATCCTGCTGGAATCCCTGCTGACGGAGTACAGTCGCCAGCTGCGCCCGGTGATTAACCCCATGCAGCATCGCCTGCGCGAACATTTTTCGCCGGCTGGCCTTTAAGTCGCGGAAGCCCAGGGGAAGTATCTCCTCCCACCGTTCTTGCTCCGCCTTCCCCAGAAATTCCCGCAACTTGCGGTGCGCTTCGGCCTGCACTGCGAACAGCTCGTCCAGAGTGCCGAAGGGCAGTTGGTCAAGTCCGCTGTTCGGCGCGCCCGTCAGCAGGTTGGCAAAGTACAACTCAGTCATAAAGACGTGCAGCACCAGCTTCCGCACCGAACCCGTATTCGCGACGTCGCACGGCGCATCCAGCGCCGCCGGATGAGCTTCGAAAAAGCGCTGCCAGCGCCCGGTTTCCTCTTCGTTGTATGCGAGCAATTCTGCGAAGCGCACCCCGGGGTCCATGCGAACCTCCTGCCGCTCTCGGGCGCGGCTAAGACTTCAGCGAGGCCTGCAGCTTCTTCGACTTCTCCTCGACGCCGCGCGCCAGCTTTTCCTTGTGCGCCACCAGTCTCTTCGCCACGCCGGCGTCAGCCACCCCGATGATCTGCGCCGCCAGAATCCCGGCGTTCGTGGCCCCCGGCTTGCCGATCGCGACGGTCGCCACTGGAATGCCCGCCGGCATCTGCACGGTCGCGAGCAGCGAGTCCATGCCCTGCAGGGAGGTGGAAGGAATCGGCACACCGATTACAGGAAGCGTCGTGTGTGCCGCAATCACTCCCGCCAGGTGCGCCGCTCCGCCCGCCCCGGCGATAATCACGCGAATCCCGCGTTCGGCCGCCTTCCGCGCGTATTCGGCGGTGCGGTCCGGCGACCGGTGCGCCGAGGTCACATCGATCTCGTATCCGATCTCGAACCCTTCCAGCGCCTTGCCTGCCTCACGCATGATCTCCAGATCGGAGTCGCTGCCCATGACGATAGAAACCAGAACCTTGCTCATATCAATTTTTGTCCTTGAAAAATTTGAACTCGTTGCTTTCGGAATCGCAGGATTCGCCCCGCCGCCGCTCATCGACGGGCGCTACTTTTTCTTCAGCGCCCGCGCGGCAATGTCCTTGCGGTAATACATGTTCTCAAAACCGATGCTCGCGGCCGCTTGATACGCCCGCTCGACGGCGACGGGCAGATCCGGGGCTCGCGCCGTGACCCCCAACACTCGTCCGCCGGAAGTGAAGTACACGCCGTCGTTAATGCTCGTGCCGGCGTGAAAGACCTTCACGCCCTCCATTTTTCCAGCTTCCTCCAGCCCGGCGATTTTTTTACCGGCTTCAAAGGTGCCGGGATAGCCTCCCGACGCCACCACCACGCACACCGACGCGTCCGGCGACCAGCGAAAGTCGCCATCGCTCGCCCGCCCGCTGACCGAGGCCTCGATCGCTTCGAGCAAATCGCTCTCCAGGCGCATGAGGATGGGCTGAGTCTCGGGATCGCCGAAGCGGCAGTTGAATTCCAGCACCATCGGCCCGCGCGCGGTCATCATGAGGCCGCAGTAAAGCACCCCGCGATACTCCATGCCCTCCGCTTTCATGCCGGCAACGACCGGGCGCGCAATATGATGGCTCAGCCAGTCGCGCATCTGATCGTCGATAATGCCGGCGGTCGAGTAAGCGCCCATGCCGCCGGTGTTCGGGCCGGTATCTCCATCGCCGATGCGCTTATGATCCTGGGCCGCCACCAGGGGCACGACCCGCTCGCCATCGCTGAACACCAGAAAGGACAGTTCCTCGCCTTGCAGGCATTCTTCCAGAACCACCCGCAGTCCAGCTTCGCCCAGCATTTTGCCGCTGAGCATTTCCGAGGCAGTCGCGATGGCCTCTTCTTTCGTCTTGGCGATGACCACACCCTTCCCCGCAGCCAGTCCGTCCGCCTTCACGACTACCGGTGGATGCAGATGTCCGAGCGCCGCTCGGAACTCATCGAGCGTGGTGCAGATGGCATAGTGCGCGGTCGGGATGCGGTGCCGCTGCATGAACTGCTTGGCAAAGCTCTTGCTCGATTCCAGTTGCGCCGCGTCGCGCGTGGGCCCGAAGACCGGCCACCCACGCCGCTGAAACTCATCGACCACGCCGAGCGTCAGCGGCATTTCGGGGCCGATGACCGTCAGGTCCGGTTGAATCTGGTTCGCGACGGCCACCAGTGAATCGAGGTTCCGCACGTCGGCGGCGACGCAGTCGGCATCCTGAGCCACGCCTCCGTTCCCCGGAGCGCAATACAGCTTAGTCACGCGCGGCGACTGGCGCAGCTTCCAGACAAGAGCGTGTTCGCGCCCTCCACCACCAATCACGAGAACTTTCATAGGTCAGGATAAATAAGGTTAGGGGCCATGGGGAATGATGTCAAACTTCGCGCATACACGAGGCGCAAACCATGCGCAGTGGTCTACGATTCCCCCACGTTGATGCGCTCTTGCCACGCGTCCTGTTCCGCTTTGCCCCAGTGCGATACCAACACGTGATAACCGTCGGGATCCACCAGGGTGATCTCTCCGCTCGGCATATAAGCGGGATGCCTGATATCCGCCACTGGAATACCGCTCGCCAAAAGCTGCGCACGGAGCCCGCTGAGGTCCGGGCTGTACATGCAAAGCATCACTGGACAGCGCGACAATTCCGGCGGCTCTTCCGCGCGCAGGAACATAATGGCACCGCCCTCGCAGTGCAGGCGCGCCCAGCCCAGCGGCTTTGCGCGGTCTGTATCGATCGTTTTGAATCCCAGCAGCTCGTAAAAGCGAATCGACTTCTCGATTTCAGCTACGTGAAACATCGGCGTCGCATATGCCGCTTTGGCGCTCATAATGGCGGCCATTATAGGCCATACCGAAGTGCGAGTTGCCCAAGGTACGGGCATCGCGAGTGGATGGGGATTCCCAGGCGACCCGCGAGTCCGCTCGGCAACGATGCCTCGCTTTTTAGTTAACCATGTTTAACTCCCACGTATAATCAGGCCGGATGATTACCGTCTCGAAAGAGGACTATCTCAAGGCCATCCTCGAGGCCGAAAGCGAGGGCGAGACCGTGATTTCGGCAACCCTGGCACACTGGCTGAGCGTGTCGCCCCCCGCCGTCACCATGGCGCTTCGTCGCCTCAAGAAAGACGGCTTCGTGCGCGTGCAGGCCGACGGACAAGTGCGCCTGACCGCCGCGGGACGGAAGATCGCGCGCAAGCTGACCCTGCGCCACCACCTGATCGAACGCATGCTCTCGGAGATCTTCGGCATGGAGTGGTACAAAGTGCACGATGAGGCCGAGCGCTTGGAACACGCCGTCTCTCCCGACTTCGAGGCCAAGCTCCTGGCGCGGTTGGGACCGGGAGGCGCATGCCCGCACGGCAATCTGAGTGAACTGGAGAGTCCGGCAAGCCGCAGGCGGCGCGGCTTGAGCCTGCTATCGGAGGCCGCACCCGGTCGCGCCTACCGGGTAAGCGGCATCTACGAGCGTGATCGCAAGCTTCTGGAATTTCTGGAGACGCGTGGCATTCGCCCCGGCGCTCGCATCCATATGTCTGGAAGAAATTACGACGAGACCGTCACCTTGCAAACCGATGCAGGCAGCGTCGCACTGGGCGGAGTAGCGGCCGGGCGCGTCTGGGTGGCGGTGGATAAGCGCCCACGAGGCTAGCGTCGTTCCGGATCGTACCCGGTTACATTCCAACTCTTCCCGCGTGCCTTCCCGCAACGAGTCACAGATTCTCGAGTGTAAGCATGCGGTTATCTGACAGATGACTGCCGTCTGCTTTTTGGCATTAACTACGGTTTACCTTTTGCGATATACTTGCGCTAACTCGTTTCCCCAACCCCCGGGGAACCTCGTTTCTTCGCATGGAGCAGACGTCCCAAGTCGCCGCACCAACCGCCAATGGGCGTATTCGTTTCAAGTGGCTGCCGGCATTTCGCGGCGGTCAGGTCTGGGCCTACTTCGGCCCGGCCTTCGTCGCCAGCGTCGCCTACATTGATCCCGGGAATTTCGCCACCAACATTCAAGGAGGAACCGAATTCGGCTACACCCTGCTGTGGGTCCTGCTGTGGTCCAACGCCATGGCGATCCTGGTGCAGTACCTTTCCGCCAAGCTGGGAATCGCGACCGGGCAGACCCTGCCCCAGAACTGCCGGCACGAATTTTCGCGTGTAGTGAACTTCGGCTTGTGGATCGCCGCAGAACTGGCCGCCGTCGCCACCGACTTAGCCGAGTTCCTGGGCGCCGTGCTGGGCTTCTACCTGTTGCTGCACATTCCGCTGCTGATCTCAGCCTTGCTCACCGGCGTCATCGTTTTCCTGATCCTGGCAACCGAACTCTACGGCTTTCGGCGCCTCGAGCAGGTGATCATGGGGTTTGTAGTCGGCATCGGCGCCTGTTATGGAATCGAGATTTTCCTGGCCAAACCGCGTTGGACCGAAGTCTTCCACTACGTCTTCGTCCCGCATCTGACTTCCTCGAGCGTATACATCGCAGTCGGCATGCTGGGCGCAACCGTGATGCCGCACGTGGTCTACTTGCATTCCGCGCTCGTCCAGTCGCGGCTGAAAGAAGACACTTTCAACTGTCCCACCGGACAATGGCTCTCCAAGTTGCGCCACGCTCACTACGAACTCATCGATGTGCTCGCGGCCATGAACGGCGCCTGGCTGGTGAATTCCGCCATGATCATCATGGCGGCCGCCGTGTTCGCGCATGCGGGTCGCCCGGTAGCCAGCATTGAACAGGCGCATGAAACGCTGAAACCGCTGCTGGGAAATCTCTCGGCCACCGCTTTCGCACTGGCACTCCTCTTCTCTGGCCTCTCCTCCTCCACCGTTGGCACCATGGCCGGGCAGGTGATTTTGGAGGGCTTTCTTAACGTCAAGATGAGCATCTTCCTGCGGCGCTTCCTCACCATGCTGCCGGCGATTGCGGTAATTGCCATCGGACTCGACCCACTGAAGATCCTCGTGCTCTCCCAGGTGGTGCTCAGCTTCGCCCTGCCCTTTGCACTGATCCCCTTGATTCTGTTGACCCGGCGCACCGATGTCATGGGCGACCTGGTCAACAACGCACGCACCAACTGGCTCGCCTACGTCACTGTCGCAATCATCCTGAGCCTGAATGGCTTGCTGCTCTACCAAACCTTCGGCGGAACGTTTTAAACTAAAGAGTTCTCCGTCTTCACGCGCGTCACATCTGCAGGCCGAGCTTTGCGCGACTGACAGGAGATCGCGCATTCTGAAAGGACCGCACGCATGTCGTTGAACAGCTTCCAAAGCCGATCCACTCTGCGGGTCAATAACAAAGACTACGAAATCTACCGGATCGACGCGCTCGACAAGCAGGGCATCTCGACCAGGCACCTGCCGTACTCGCTGCGCATCCTGCTGGAAAATTTGCTGCGCACCGAGGACGGCCGCAACGTCCGCAAGGAAGAAATCCGCGCCCTGGCCGCCTGGAACCGCCAGTCCAAGCCCGACAAGGAAATCGCCTTTACGCCCAGCCGCGTGCTCCTGCAGGACTTCACCGGCGTTCCCGCCGTCGTGGACCTGGCCGCGATGCGCGATGCAATGAAGCGCCTGGGTGGCGAGCCCTCGCTGATCAACCCGCTCCAGCCGGCAGAGCTCGTCATCGACCACTCGGTCCAGGTCGATGAATTCGGCTCGGCCAAAGCATTCGGGCTGAATGCGGAGCTGGAGTTCCTGCGCAACAAGGAGCGCTATGCATTCCTGCGCTGGGGACAGACCGCCTTTCGCAACCTCGCCATCGTGCCCCCCGATACCGGCATCGTGCACCAGGTGAATCTCGAATACCTGGCCCGCGTCGTGTTCGTGCACGAGGCCGACGGCAAGCACGCGGCCTACCCGGATACGCTGGTGGGCACCGACTCCCACACCACCATGATCAACGGGCTGGGCGTGCTGGGCTGGGGCGTCGGCGGTATCGAGGCCGAGGCCGCCATGCTCGGACAACCGGTTTCCATGCTCATTCCGCTCGTCGTCGGCGTGAAGCTGACCGGCCGCCTGCGCGAGGGTGCGACCGCCACCGACCTGGTGCTGACCATCACCGAGATGCTGCGCAAGCACGGTGTGGTGGGCAAGTTCGTCGAGTACTTTGGCCCCGGATTGAAGGACCTGCCCCTGGCCGATCGCGCGACCATCGCCAATATGTCACCCGAGTACGGCGCAACCTGCGGCATCTTCCCCGTCGATAAGGAAAGCCTGCGCTACTTGAAGCTCACTGGGCGCTCCGAGGAGCAGATCGCGCTGGTTGAGGCGTATGCCAAAGAACAAGGCATGTTCCACGATGAGAAAACGCCCGAAGCCCAGTACTCCGAACTGCTGTCTCTCGACCTGGCGACGGTCGAGCCCAGCCTGGCCGGACCGAAGCGTCCGCAGGATCGGGTCTCGCTCTCGAAAGCAGCCGAATCTTTCCGCGCAGTTCTGCCCTCGCTCATCAAGCCGAAGGCCAAAGCAGCAGTCAAAGCCTCGACCACCGAAAGCGGCATCAAGCAGGTGGTCAGCTGGGAGGCCGAAGGCGGCTTTCCCACGGCGGTTGGAGTTGAAGATCCGAACGTGCACGAGCACGTGCCGGCAGACGTGAAGAAGGCGCTGCAACACGGCAGCGTGGTGATCGCCGCCATCACCAGCTGCACTAACACGTCGAATCCATCGGTGCTGATGGCCGCCGGGCTGCTCGCGAAAAAGGCCGTAGAGCGCGGCCTGTCCACGCCGGCCTGGGTCAAGACTTCGCTGGCTCCGGGATCGAAAGTAGTCACCGATTACCTGGTGAAGGCCGGTCTCATGCCCTATCTCGAGAAGCTGAAGTTCAACCTCGTCGGCTATGGCTGCACGACCTGCATCGGAAACTCGGGACCGCTGCCCGCTGAAATCTCGCAGGCCATCGACGAAAAGGATTTGGTGGTTGCCTCGGTGCTCTCGGGGAATCGCAACTTCGAGGGCCGCATCAACTCCGAGGTGCGCGCGAATTACCTGATGTCGCCGCCGCTGGTGGTGGCATTCGCGCTCGCCGGGCGCGTCGACGTCGACATGAAGAAAGACGCGCTGGGCCGCGGCAAGGACGGCAAGCCTGTCTATCTCGCCGACGTCTGGCCTACCCAGCAGGAAGTCGACGAAGCGGTCCGCCAGATTTCCGCAGACATGTTCCGCAGCAGCTACGGTGAGGTGTATCAGGGCGACTCGCACTGGCGCTCGCTGCCTGTGCCTAAGGGTCAGACCTACGCCTGGGAGAAGGACTCCACCTACATTCGCCAGGCGCCGTACTTCGATGAAATGTCGGTGAAGCCGGAAGCGGTCGAGGAGATCCACGGCGCGCGCGTTCTTGCGGTGCTCGGCGATAGCGTAACTACCGACCACATCTCGCCCGCGGGCTCCATCAAGAAAGACAGCCCGGCGGGAAAATACCTGATGGACCACGGCGTGAAGCCGGCGGACTTCAACTCTTATGGCTCGCGCCGCGGCAATCATGAAGTCATGGTCCGCGGAACCTTCGCCAATGTGCGCCTGCGCAACAAGATGGTCCCCAACCTGGAAGGCGGCTTCACCCGACACCTGCCCGATGGCAAAGAGATGTCGATCTTTGAAGCGTCGGAGAAATACGTCGCAGACCGCGTGCCGCTGGTGATCGTCGCCGGCAAGGAATACGGTTCCGGTTCGTCGCGCGACTGGGCGGCCAAGGGTCCGCTGCTTCTGGGCGTGCGCGCCGTGATCGCCGAAAGCTACGAGCGCATTCACCGCTCGAATCTGGTGGGCATGGGCATTCTGCCGCTGCAGTTCCTTCCGGGGGAAAACGCCGAGTCGCTCAAGCTGACCGGCGAGGAAGTCTTCGCGATCAGCGGCATTCGCGAGGCGGTCGAGAAGTTTTCCGCCGGACGCCAACTCCAGGTGAAGGCGACCCGAGGTAAAGAAACGGTCACCTTCAAAACCCTGCTGCGCATCGACACCCCGCAAGAGGCGCAGTACTACGCCAACGGCGGCATTCTGCAGTACGTACTGCGGCAACTACTGAGCAGCAAGCCGCAGCCCGTACACGCGTAAGGCTCAGGCTATTTCAAAAACGCTGGAACCATCCCAGCCCACGTGGGGGGCGGGTGCCCCTTCGACAAGCTCAGGGCAGGCTCTCACCCGCCCAGCCGAGCGAAGCTCGGCAGTTTTTTCAACCTCTAGCCCCACAGGAAAACCATGCCGGTCTCACGACTCAAAGACATTCCGGGCATCGGCGTCGATCAGATGAGCAACGCCGCCGATGCCGCCCGCGATCCCGAGATCCTCCGCCTCGAGAACATGGACACAGACCTGGCGCCTCCGCCGGAAGCGCTCGAGGCGACCCGGGCCGCAGTCGGTCGAGACGACTGCAACAGCTACCTTCCCTTCACCGGCCAGCGTGAGTTGCGGCAGGCGGCCACCGATCATGTCAGTCACCTGAGCAGCATCGCCTACGACTGGGAATCGCAATGCGTGATCACCGCTGGCGGGCTGAGCGGCATCCTGAACTGCCTGCTCGCCCTGCTCGAGCCCGGCGATGAAGTCGTCATGCACGATCCGATCTACGCCGGCCTGGTGAATCGCGTGCGCCTCGCAAGCGGCGTCCCGAAGTTCGTGCCCCTGGAGCCTACCGCGCAGGGCTGGAAGATGGATCGTGATGCGATGAAACCGGCCGCATCGCCCCGCACGCGGGTGGTGCTGATGGTGAATCCGTCATTCCCCACCGGGGCCGTTTTGACCCGCGACAACTGGGAGGCTGTTGCCGAATTTTGCCAGGCGAACGATGCCTGGCTGCTCTACGATGCAGCTTCCGAGCGGATCCTGTTCGACGGTCATCCCTATTTTCATCCGGCGAGCTTGCCCGGCATGGCCGAGCGCACCCTCACGGTCGGCTGCGTCACCAAGGAATACCGCATGATCGGCTGGCGCGTCGGTTGGGTAGTCGGCCCCCGCAAAATTCTCAGCGACATCGCGCTGGTGGGGCTCAGCAACGTCTGCTGCCAAGTGGGAATTACCATGCCCGGCGCCGCGGCGGCCCTGCGCCTTGCCGATGGCGGTGTCACCAGAGCGGTCGCCGAGTGGCAGCGCCGGCGCGACGCCCTGCTCGAAGAACTCCGCGACCTTCCGGCGGTGAAGTCCAGCGGCGGCTGGTGCCTGTTGCTCAACACAAGAAAAATCGGGCTTGATCCGGCCGCCGCCGCGCAATTGCTGCTCGCCAAAGGCAAAGTGGCAGCCACGCCGATGACGCACTGGGGCAGTGCGCGTGCTAATGACTACCTGCGCTTCGTCTACGCTAACGAACCGGTCGAGCGGCTGCGCGGGCTTCGTGATCGCGTGCGCAAAGCGTGGAGCCTGTGAGCGTGCGAAAACTTGAACGCCAGGAATAATCGCGCTCCTATCACTCGATTCGGTGATGCCCATCACTGAGTGCTTGTCTGTCGTTTTGCGATCCTTCTAACCACTCGGGGTTGTCCTGCAGATCCAGCAATCCCTTCCTGCCACCCGTCAGTGCCGCTTTACTTTCCTGCTTGTGTCCGCGTCGCTCGCAACTGAGAACCGCTCAGAAAGGGAGTCGAACTATGAAACGGCTGCTCACCATGCTGGGCTTTGCCGCCCTGCTATCCCTCTCCTGTGGCGCCGGAAACGCGCAGTCACCAGGAGCGATCTCGACCGATGCCAACTCTCCGCCTGCGGCTGCGGCGGCCGCTGCCAACTCGGCCTACACGCTGGTCGCCTGGAGCGAACTGGGCATGCACTGCATGGACGGTAAGGACTACTCCGTCTTCTCCGTGCTTCCCCCCTACAACGTCATCCATGCGCAACTGCTCAAGAAGGGCGAGCCGCCCGTGCCCGTGACCAGCGGCGTCACGATCAGCTATCAGGCAACCCCCGATCCTTCCAACTCGATCAACACCATCAGTTCCACGAAAACAAATTTCTGGAGCTACGTCCAAACCCTGTTCCTCACCAATCCGCCGCCCGATACCGGCATTGCGGGCTACAAAACGCAGAGCAAAACGCCGCACCCATTGACCTTCAACGCGGCTCAAGATTACTGGGAAGCCGTCGGCGTCCCCACCATCGGTTACGACGATGCCGGCAAGTTCAAGCCCTACCCGATGGCCATGCTGGTCGCCAAGGACTCCGCCGGAAACACTCTGGCCACGGCGAAGATCGTGCTCGCGGTCAGCGACGAGATGACCTGCAAGACCTGTCACGCGTCGGGCTCGGATCCGGCCGCTCAACCGGCCACCGGGTGGGTCAACAATTCCAATCCCGGCAAAGACACCAAGCTCAACATCCTGAAAAAGCACGATGACCGCTGGAACATTTCGGCGTATCTGCCGCAGTTGAAGGCCAAGGGCTATGTCTATCAAGCCAGCCTGTACAAGACCGCAACGTCGGGGACTCCAGTGTTGTGCTCGGCCTGCCATAGCGACAACGCGCTCGGCGCCCCGGGTCTGGCCGGAATCGACTCGGAGTCCAGCGACATGCACAAGCTCCACGGGCCGCAGATCCTCCAGGCCAACGGACAAACCTTAGACCAGAACAGCCAGCAGAATGACCTCAACTCCTGCTATCTCTGCCATCCCGGACCGGTGACGCAGTGCAAGCGGGGCGCAATGAACAAAGTCCTGTGCTCGAGTTGCCACGGAACCTTGAGCTACGCCAGCAACCCGACCCGCAACCCCTGGCTGGTCGAGCCGTCGTGCCAGCTCTGTCACCAGGGCGGCCAGCGCTTCTCCACCACCTTCGACAACACCGGCAAATGGCGCACGGTTACCGATCAGACCTTTGCCACCAGCCAGAACGTGCCCATCGCCGGCTCGGATCTATATCGCTTCAGTTCGGGACACGGCGGAGTGTACTGCTCCGCGTGCCACGGCTCGCCGCACGCGGAATATCCCACGCTGCAAGCCAACGACAGCGTCTATCCCAGGCAGTTGCAGGGATACGTCGCCAAGATCACCGAATGCCAGGTGTGCCACAGCAATGTTCCCGTGACCGCCAATGGCGGACCGCACGGCATCCACACCGTAGGACAAGCCTGGGTGAACAGCCATGGCGATTACGCGGACCACAACCAACAGGCTTGCGCGTATTGCCATGGAGCGAATTACCGGGGCACGGCACTTTCGATCGCGAAGGTGGCGCGGACCTTCAATGTCGACGACGGCGGGAGCAAAACGTTCCCTGCCGGCCACCAATTCAACTGCTACGACTGCCACAACGGGCCTAACGGCGATTAAGCGCCAGGAAGGGCTCAAGCGCCCGGGAGTGCGCAATGCGCTCCC
>Ga0126373_10000086_pt1 | contig 73094 bp, 62 predicted proteins | sample PanSoiMetPlot_11_FD_92545 | JGI IMG/M metagenome (GOLD analysis project Ga0126373, IMG submission 92545) | Tropical forest soil microbial communities from Panama - MetaG Plot_11 | ecosystem: Environmental > Terrestrial > Soil > Tropical forest > Bulk soil | place: Panama | collected 2016-02-17
CTTGTTGAAGGCGGTGGTCGCAGCCGCAGCTGAGACCAGACTTCCGGTTCTCATCGGTGCTTCCGAAGGCGAGCGGGAGTTCTTTGGGGCGCGCCAGCTTGCCGCTTTGGTAAAAAGCGAGCGCGAGGAGTCGGATCTCCCGATCTTTCTCAACGCGGACCATACCCATTCACTAGCCAAGGCCCTGGAAGCCGCGAAAGCAGGATTTGATGCCGTAACGATTGATTTTTCCGCGTTGCCCTTTGAAGAGAATGTGGCTCGTACAAAGGAAGCGGCTCAAGCGATTAAGGCGGTTAATCCCGCGATCCTTGCAGAGGGGGAAATCGGCGATATAGGTACGGGGTCCGAAATTAAGGACACCGCACAGGGCGGGAAGCTCAGCACACCTGAGGAAGCGCGGCAATTCGTCGAGGCAACCGGGATTGACAATCTGGCTCCGGCCGTCGGCAACATGCACGGCATGCTCAAAAGCATGGTACAGGGAAAAGCGAAGAAGCATCTGGATCTGGAGCGAATTGCTCAAATCAAGCAAGCAGCCGGGGTCTTTCTCACCCTCCACGGCGGGTCTGGGACCGATGACGAACATTTTCGCAAGGCCATCGCCGCGGGGATCAACATCATACACATTAATACCGAACTGCGCGTGGCGTGGAGGGAATCACTGGACAAAAGCCTGGCGCGAGACCCCAACGAAGTTGTGCCCTACAAGATTCTGCGGCCGGTCGTAGATTCTGTGAGGCAGGTTGTCAGTTCACGCTTGCGGCTCTTCCATGGCCAATCGGTCAGCGCCGACACCGTTGGAAGCGTTGCGTGAGCCCTTCCCAATAGCAACTCTTGGAGCTAGAGAGAAAGATGCAAAACCATATCGTCAAACTCGCGCCGTCGATTCTGGCCGCCGACTTTGCGCGTCTGGGTGAGCAAGTGGCCGAAGCCGAGCGGTCAGGCGCGGATCGGATTCATGTGGATGTGATGGATGGACACTTTGTCCCAAACATCGCCATCGGAGCGCCGATTGTGCGGTCGCTCCGCCGGGTCACGCGCCTGCCGCTCGAGACTCACTTGATGATTTCCAATCCGGATTTTTTCCTCGATGAGTTTGCCCAGGCGGGCTCGGATTCATTTCTGGTTCACTGGGAAGGTAACAACAATTTGCACCGGACGGTGCACCGCGTTAAGACGCTTGGAAAACGCGTTGGCGTGGCAATTAACCCGGCTACTCCTGCGTCGACTCTGGAAGAAATACTCCCGGAACTCGACCAGGTGCTGGTCATGACTGTGAATCCCGGTTTCGGACATCAGCATTTCTTGCAGTCAACCTTGCCAAAACTCCGGCGAGTCGCACAAATGATCGAGCAGATCAAGCCCGACTGTGAGTTAGAAGTCGATGGGGGAATTGATGAAGCAACGGCTCCCATTGCAGTCGCGGGCGGGGCCGATGTCCTGGTCGCAGGTACGTCAGTATTTGGCGCGAACAAGAACGTGCGGGCCGCAATGGAATCGTTGCGTGACGCAGTCACGCAGGTAGTGCAATGAATCAAACGGAATTTTGAGAAGAGGAGAACTTATGGAACTCGGAATGATAGGGCTGGGCCGGATGGGCGCCAACATGGTGCGCCGGCTCATCCAGAACGGACACCGCTGCGTTGTTTTCGACCGGTCGCCACAAGCTGTGGCCGACCTGGTCAAGGATCACGCGATCGGAACGGATTCACTGATCGATCTGGTCAAGAAACTCAACAAGCCACGCGCAATTTGGCTGATGGTTCCGGCAGCGGTCGTGGATCAGACGATCGCCGATCTGTCACCGCACCTCGAGGCAGGCGACATCCTCATCGACGGCGGAAACTCTTATTACGTGGATGACATTCAGCGCGCCAAGAAACTCGCCGCCGAACAGATTCACTACGTGGACGTCGGCACCAGCGGCGGGGTGTGGGGTCTCGAACGCGGCTACTGCATGATGATTGGCGGGGAAAAAGAAGCGGTTCAGCATCTTGATCCCATCTTCTCGACGCTGGCCCCTGGGATCGGCGACATATCACGCACGCCTGGACGCGAGAAACTCGATGGCACGGCCGAGCAAGGCTACCTGCACTGCGGGCCCAATGGCGCCGGCCACTTCGTCAAAATGGTCCACAACGGAATTGAATATGGAATCATGGCGGCCTACGCAGAAGGACTGTCAGTGCTGCGGTCGGCGAACGTTGGAAAGCGGCTGGAAAAGGTCGATGCCGAGACCACGCCCTTGCGCGACCCGGAGCATTACCAGTATGACCTGGATCTCAGGAATGTCGCCGAAGTGTGGCGACGCGGCAGCGTGATCGCATCGTGGCTGCTGGATCTGACGGCAACCGCCCTGGTCCAGGACCCCGGGCTTTCGAAGTTTGCGGGCCGCGTGTCGGATTCCGGCGAAGGTCGCTGGACCATCAAAGCGGCGATCGACGAGGCCGTGCCAACCCCCGTGCTTACCGCCTCGCTCTACGAGCGTTTCAGCTCTCGCGGCGAAGCTGATTACGCCGACAAGCTGTTGTCCGCGATGCGCTTCGAATTTGGCGGACATTTGGAAAAACCCAAAGAAACATCTGAGGCTGCTTAAAGGAGAGATATTCATGACCGATTTTCACTCAGACGCACTCGTTTTTTTCGGCGCTACGGGCGATCTGGCTTACAAGAAGATTTTCCCGTCTTTGCAGGCCATGGTGAAACGAGGACACCTCAACGTCCCGGTAGTCGGCGTGGCGAAGGCGGGATGGAATCTTGATCAACTCCGCGCTCGCGCGAAAGACAGCCTGCAGAAACATGGCGGGCTCGATTCCGCAGCTTTCGAGAAGTTGATGAGTTTGCTGCGATATGTCGACGGCGATTATCAGGATCCGGCAACCTTTGCTGCGCTTCGCAAAGAACTAAAGGGCGCGAAATCCCCCGCCCATTACCTGGCGATTCCGCCGGTTCTGTTTGAAACAGTGGTCCAGCATCTGGCGGACTCGAACTGTGGACGAGGCGCCCGCGTGATTGTGGAAAAGCCTTTCGGGCATGACCTCGCATCCGCACAGGAACTGAATAGAGTTCTGCTGGGGACGTTCGATGAAGCCGATATCTTTCGCATCGACCATTATCTCGGCAAACGCGCTGTGAACAACGTGCTGGCGTTCCGCTTCGCCAACACTTTTGTGGAGCCTTTTTGGAACCGCAATTACATCGAGAGCGTCGAAATCACGATGGCGGAAGACTTCGGGGTTCAAGGCCGCGGCGGGTTCTACGATCAGACTGGAACCATCCGCGACGTGGTCCAGAACCACCTCTTCCAGGTCTTGTCGAATCTGGCGATGGAACCGCCGGTCCGCGTCGACAGCGAATCAATCCGCGACGAAAAAGCCAAAGTATTGCGCGCCATTCCTCCCCTCGAAGAGAACAACCTGGTACGCGGACAGTTCCACGGCTACCGCGATGAAAAAGGCGTTGCGAAGGACTCGCAGACCGAAACCTTCGCTGCGGTAAGACTGGAAATCAATTCCTGGCGGTGGAAGGGCGTGCCGTTCTACATTCGTGCCGGCAAGTGTCTGCCGAAGACTTGCACCGAGATACTTGCGAAGTTTCACAAGCCGCCGACACTGATTCCCGACAGCCAGTTGGTCGAAAATCATCTCCGCCTCCGGCTAAGTCCCGAGGTTACGATCGCGATGGGGATGATGAACCTAGCTCCTGATGCGGAAGGGCTCGCGCTCAAACCTGGTGAGATGGTGGCCAGCCATTCTCCACGCGCCGATGAGATGGATGCATACGAACGTGTGCTCGGAGCAGCAATGTCCGGAGACAGCACTTTGTTCGCGCGGGAAGACTATGTCGAAGAAGCGTGGAGGATCGTGGAGCCCGTGTTGAAGGAAAACACGCCGGTTCATCAATATGTGCCAGGAACGTGGGGCCCGAACGAGGTTGATCGAGTAGCGCCAAACGGGGGCTGGAGCAATCCAGCCGAAACAAAAGCGCTAGCATATGCAACCGAGGCGGCGTGATGAAGATTGAAGTCTACTCCGATGCCGATGCGGTCGCTCTGGAAGCCGCCAAGCTTATCGCGAAGGAAGCGCGAGATGCAGTCGCAGCTCGTGGCACGTTCGTCATGGCGGTGAGCGGCGGCAAGACCCCGTGGATCATGCTTCGCGATCTCGCACACGAAGATGTGCCGTGGGAGGGCGTGCAGGTCATTCAGGTGGACGAAAGAGTCGCACCTGAAGGCGATCCCGACAGAAATCTGACTCACCTGCGTGAGAGTCTACTTGCGCATGCACCCCTACGCCCGGAGCAAATTCATGCGATGGCGGTGGAATCGGGGAATCTTCCAGCCGCTTGCGCAGAGTATGCTCAGACCTTGAAAACGCTCGCCGGCTCACCGCCCGTGCTCGACCTCGTTCACTTGGGACTCGGTCCCGACGGCCACACGGCTTCGCTGGTGCCGGGAGATCCAGTCCGCGATGTGAGAGATTCAGACGTTGCGCTCACGGGAATTTACCAGAACCGGCGGCGCATGACGCTGACCTATCCGATTCTCAATCGTTCCCGTCGCGTGCTTTGGCTGGTAACCGGAAGCGAAAAAACGGGAATGCTTGCCCGCCTGCAGGCTGGAGATGCTTCTATCCCTGCCGGCCGCGTTAGCCGAGATCATGCCGTGGTGTTGGCTGATCGCGCGGCCGCGGGCCAAGTTGTTAGCGAATCGAAGACAGAAGTGGCATGAGGGAAAGCGGCTGAAGCCAATTCTGCCACCCAATAATAAGGAGAGAACATGCGCATTGGAATCGCCGCCGATCACGGCGGGTATGGATTGAAACAGGACCTTCGCGGCCGCCTCGCTGCTGCCGGTCATGACGTGATTGACTTCGGTGCCAAGCGCCTCGAGCCGGGTGACGACTACCCGGACTTCGTTACTCCCTTGGCGCGGGCAGTCGCTTCAGGCGCGGTAGAGCGCGGAGTTGCGGTTTGCGGAAGCGGAGTGGGTGCTTCTGTCTGTGCCAATAAAATTCCGGGAGTTCGCGCGGCTCTCATCAATGACCACTTCTCGGCCCGGCAAGGCGTCGAGGACGATCACATGAACATTATTTGTCTGGGCGGCCGGGTCATGGGAACCATGGTGGCCTGGGACCTTGTCGAAACTTTTCTGGCAGCTGAATTCAGCCAGGCTGAACGCCATCGGAGACGCCTGAGCAAAGTTGCTGGACTCGAAAAGAAGACAGCCGGCGAAGTCAGAGCCGACACTTCAGCAGTTTCAGCCTAGCCGACCAGAGACCGAATTTGAATATTTACCACGGAGGCAGTCATGAGTACCGCAATCGCTCCAGTTGAGAATCTGAGCGCCGCAGAACTAGATCAGTTGTGCATCAACACCATTCGCACGCTCTCCATCGATGCCGTGCAGCAGGCCAACTCCGGGCACCCCGGAACGCCCATGGCGCTGGCGCCGCTCGTCTATACGATATGGAATCGTGTCCTGAAATTCGATCCGCAGGACCCGATCTGGCCCAATCGCGATCGTTTCGTGCTTTCGAACGGCCATGCCTCCATGTTGCTCTGGTCTGCGCTCCATCTCACTGGCGTTCAAGCCGTGAATGCGGACTACGAAACATTGGGGCAACCTTCGGTCACTCTCGACGACATTCGCCGCTTCCGCCAACTCGATAGCAAAGCGCCCGGGCATCCTGAATACCACTGGGTATCGGGCGTTGAGACCACAACTGGACCGCTCGGACAGGGTGCGGCAACGAGCGTTGGCATGGCGATCGCTGAGAAGTGGCTTGCTCACCGCTACAATCGGCCGGGTTTCGACATCTTCAACTACCACATTTATACCGTCTGTGGTGACGGGTGCCTGATGGAAGGTATAGCGTCGGAGGCTGCATCGCTGGCGGGACATCTCGGTCTCGACAATCTGTGTTGGATTTACGACAACAATCACATCACGATCGAGGGCAACACGCGCATCGCCTTTACCGAAGACGTTCAGACACGTTTCATCGCGTATGGATGGAATGTCTTGCGAGTCGGCGATGCGAACGACATTGGTCGCATCGAAGAAGCACTCGAGGTCTTTCGGAAAACGAACGGCCGCCCCACCTTCATTGTTCTCGACAGCCATATCGGATACGGTTCACCGCATAAGCAGGACACCGCCGCCGCGCACGGAGAGCCTCTGGGAGAAGAGGAAGTCCGGTTGTGCAAGAAGGCCTATGGATTTCCGGAAGATGCAAAGTTTTTTGTTCCCGAGGGCGTCTACGAGCACTTCACGGCCGGTATTGGCAGACGTGGCGCTGAAGCCCGAAAGAAGTGGGCCGATCTTTTGGACTCGTACCGTGCTCAGTATCCCGACCTCGCCGTGGAAGTTGAGTTGATGCAGAAGCGTGACCTCCCGACGGGATGGGACCGCAATCTCCCCGTGTTCCCAGCCGACGCGAAGGGTATTGCTGGTCGCGATGCTTCAGGAAAAGTGCTGAACGTGCTTGCGCAGAACATTCCGTGGTTCCTGGGTGGATCTGCCGACCTCGGTCCGTCCAACAAGACCCTCTTCACTTATCCAGGGGCAGGAGATTTTCAGGCGGACACTCCGGGTGGAAAGAATCTGCACTTTGGCATCCGCGAGCACGCCATGGCTGCCATTGTCAACGGACTCTCTTTATCCAAGCTGCGTGCGTTTGGCGCGTCCTTCTTCATATTCAGCGATTACGCGCGTCCTGCGATTCGTTTGGCCGCGCTCATGGAACTGCCCTCGCTGTTCGTTTTCACGCATGATGCCATGGGAGACGGCGAGGATGGTCCCACGCATCAGCCGATCGAGCACCTCATATCCTTGCGTGCGATACCGGGGCTGACCACATTGCGCCCGGGAGATGCCAACGAAGTAGTCGAAGCATACCGCTTCATCATGCAACAGCAACACAAACCCGCGGTGCTGGCATTGTCGCGTCAGCCTTTACCGACCCTCGATCGCAGCAAGTATGCTCCGGCTTCCGGGGTTGCGCAGGGAGCTTATGTGCTCGCAGACGCTGCCGGGGGGAATCCGGAAGTGATCATCATTGCATCCGGCAGCGAGCTTAGTCTCGCCGTCGCTGCCCACGAAACTCTCGTCGCGGAAGGCATTCGCTCGCGCGTAGTGTCGATGCCCGCGTGGGAGATCTTCGAGCATCAGCCCCAGGCGTACCGCGACAGCGTTCTGCCGCCCAAGGTGAAAGCTCGCGTAGCGGTGGAACAGGGCTCAACTCTGGGATGGGATCGATATGTAGGCAATTCCGGCCGCGTTATCGGCATGAACACTTTTGGCGCTTCGGCTCCATTGAAGGCACTGCAAAAAAAGTTTGGATTCGAGCCAAACGAGGTCGTTGCGGCCGCAAAGCAGCAACTGGGCAGATGAGTCGGCCTATATATCAGATTTCGACATCCTCGGTTCTTGTGGAAGGGATCCGTTCCGGCTCAGTTTCCTCGACGAATCTTTTGGAGCATGGCGATTTTGGCTTGGGAACCTTCGAAGCCCTCGGCGGGGAGATGGTCGTTCTCGAGGGCCAGATCTACCAAATTGCAGGAGAGAATTACAGCGTCGCCCCGGCGACTTCCTGATTCCCTACTGCGGTTCGTCTGACCTTGCACCTTGTGCACATGATCTGGGTGGACGGCCACTACGACATGGTCGGAATGCAACAGCGAATTAAGTACCGTCGCACTTCCGCAGTTGATTTTGGCGCAGTGGACTACATGAAATATGCGCAGGCATTCGGGGCCACCGGTCTCCAGATTCGGGATGCCGACGAAACCGTTCCTACGCTCCAGAAAGCCTTCGATATCCCTGGTCCAGTACTCGTCGAAGTGCAGGTCGATTATCGGGAGAATGGCAAACTGTTTGAACACGTGCACGAAGGAGCGATTGTGTGACCGGGCGCGACTTGGAGGTCGTGCTTGTGTACAGGGAAGACGCCCATGCCGCAAAAACTGCGGGCAGGAATCCCGTTAGACAAATGACGTGCTCCTTTCCGTTCACTGAGGACGGAGCGGAATATTAAGTTTGCGTATCCGATAGGCCAGGGTCGTCCGCTTCATACCAAGACGGGCGGCCGCGCCATTCGGACCACCGAGCACCCAGTTGGATTGCCGGATCGCCCGCAGCACGTGCTCACGCTCCATTTCTTCCAAGGTACTTAGCTCCGCCCCGGGCGTTTGGACAGGAGCCGCTTTCAGCTCAGCAATAGGTGAACGCAGGACGCTCCCCGCCGATAGAATCACCGACCGCTCAATAAAGTTCTGCAATTCGCGCACATTGCCCGGCCATGAATAATTTATGAGGGCTTCTATCGCCTGGGGAGGAATAGTTTCAATGCGCCGGTTCATACGCCGAGCATATTCGTCCACGAAGTGGCGCACCAACATTCCAATGTCCTCGCGGCGCTCTCGCAGCGGCGGAACACATAAGGGAAAAACGTGCAGGCGATAATAGAGATCGCTTCTGAATTGCCCATCCTGCACCATCTGCTTCAGGTCCCGATGGGTAGCGGCCACCACGCGAACATCCACTTGTTGTGTGTGGGTACTGCCTAATCTTTCAAATTCATGTTCCTGCAGGACCCGCAGCAATTTCGGCTGCAGCTCGAGTGGAATGTCACCTACCTCATCGAGGAACAGAGTGCCCTTGTCTGCAACCTCGAAGCGACCCGCCTTGCGCATGAGGGCGCCCGTAAATGCACCCCTTTCATGGCCAAAAAGCTCGCTTTCCAGTAAACCAGACGGAATGGCGGCACAGTTCAATTTGATGAGGGGTCGATCCCGTCGGGCGCTCCGGTTGTGGATCGCCCGGGCGATCAACTCTTTTCCGGTACCCGTCTCTCCCAGAATGAGTACGCCGGAATCAGTGGGCGCCACAACCTCGACTTCCCGCAGCGCACGTTGCAGACGCGCACTGCTGCCCACGATGCCCTCGAACGCCTCTTCTTTGCCGTCCTCCAGTTTCCACGGCGCACGACCGACGTTCGGTCCACCCGTTGGGCCATCGACAACACTGACCATCGCTTGGGAAGGCTCACCCAAACCTCTTAATGGCACTGGAGGCAGTAGGCTCACAGGTGCGAATTCAGGCGTGATTGCGGATTGAGCGATACTCATCGAACTCTCCCTCCCAACTATTCAGCCTCGCTAAGAACTCTTGCTGAGCGCGCCCCGAGTGGAACGAATGGAATAACCTGATCACACCACACCTGCGCCTGGGAAAACAATTGGACCATGGTACGGCACTACTTTGGTATTGGAAGCAAGCAACGACCACCGTAGATATCTGAGGTTTCATACCGAAGCGTTGGAATAGAGTTCAGAGTGACGCCACGTGCTGAAATAGAGCATAATTCGTAGCCATTGGACCGTTCCTCGGACCAGTCCCTGCAAAGCTCGAGTTAGGCCAAACGCTACGCAGGAATCGAGGGGGACTTTTGTGGGGACCTCACTGGCGGCAGAACCGCTGCTCGCCCTAGCAGTCACCGTCACCTCAGAGCAGCGCGTCGACTCCGTGTTGAGGAGTACGGTTCAGGGGTTGGCATCACAGCCGGGAGTGGCATTGGCTCGGATTTGGCTGGTGCCATCCGCCGACCTCCCCAGCTTTTGGCACGCGGTGTCGGATTCCCCAGATTGTCTTTGTCTCGTTGCAAGCGCTGGAACGCCTATCAATTCACCGGGGGAAGAGTGGGGTTTCCTGCAGGGGCACTTTGCTCGAATGCCTTTCAGTGTCGGAAAGGTCGGTCAAGTGGCTGCAACCCGGCATCCGATTCTCGTCGAAGACGTCGCCACGCAAAACGAGTGGATTGTACGACCAGAATGGGCGAAACGGGAGGAGATTCGCAGTTTTGCAGGTCATCCCCTCGTCTTTCGAGACAAACTGCTGGGGGTTATCGCCGTCTTCAGCCGACATGCCCTCTGTCAACAAGAGTTTACTTGGTTAGGTTTGTTTGCGAATCAGGCGGCGGTTGCCATCAGCAACGCCTGTGCGGAACAGGCTTTGCAGTCGAGCGGGCACAATCTCGCGGCCATCATCGATACGATTCCCACATTGGCGTGGTGCAATCTGCCCGACGGTCCCAACGAGTTTCTTAATAAAGGTTGGCATGCATACACGGGGCTCTCTCCGGACGAGTCTCATGGTTGGGGCTGGCAACGTGCATTCCATCCGGATGATCTGCCGCCATTCATGGAAAGATGGAAGAAGATGTTGGTTTCAGGAGAATCAGACGAAATCGAGGCGCGCCTTCGCCGCCATGATGGCGTTTATCGGTGGTTTCTCATTCGCGCTCAGGCCCTGCGCAACGACTCTGGCAAGATCGTGAGGTGGTACGGTACATGCACGGATATCGAGGATCGAAAGCAGGCGGAGGAGGCGCGGCGCGCCAGCGAGCGTAACCTTGCTGCCATCATCAACACGATCCCAACAACAGCGTGGACTACTCGTCCCGATGGCTACTGCGACTTCCTCAATCAGGGGTGGCTTGATTACACGGGCATGAGTGCGGAACAGGCGCAAGGTTGGGGGTGGGCGCAAACGATTCATCCGGACGATCGTGAACAACTTTTCGAGGATTGGAAATCGTCTCTGGCCTCGGGAGTTCCGGTCGACACGGAGGCCCGGATTCGTCGTTTCGACAGCTCGTATCGATGGTTCCTGATTCGCGGCAATCCACTGAGCGATGAATCAGGCAAAATCGTCAAGTGGTACGGGACCTGCACAGACATCGAGGATCGCAAGCGCTGGGAGCAAATCCTGCGTGCAAGAGAACTCTCCTGGAAGCAAATCGTTGACAACGTTCCCGGTCTCGTGGCAACGACCGGCGCAATGGGCGAGGTGGAGTTTCTGAACCGCCAGACTTTGGAGTATTTCGGTAAGACAAATGAGGAGTTGAAGAACTGGGCCCTGATCGGCGCGGTTCATCCAGATGACCTTCCCCGCGTAATTGCGGGGCGCAAAACGTCAATCGAGACGGGGCAGCTCTATGAGGTGGAGTACCGCTGCCGTCGCGCTGATGGCGTTTACCGATGGTTCCAAGTCCGCGGTCTCCCGGTGCGAGATACGGAAGACAAGGTAACCGCGTGGTATCTACTCCTTACAGACATCGACGATCGCAAAAAGGCGGAAGAGGCTCTGCAGTCGAGAGAACTTGATGCGCGCTCGCTCTTGGACAACATGCCGGGCTTTCTTGGTCGCCATTCGCCGGATGGCACGCCTGAGATCGTCAATCGACCATTTCTGCAGTATCTCGGCAAGACCGTGAAAGAGATAGGGAAATGGCGCACGAGCGACCTTGTTCACCCGGACGATCTTGCTTACGTTGTCGAGGCTTTTGGCAACGGGATCTCAAGCGGCCAGCCATGGGGTTTAGAGTTTCGTCTCCGTCGGTTTGATGGCATATACCGCTGGTTTCAGGCGCGCTGGGTCCCCGTGGGCGACGTCGAGGGACGAATTCTCCACTGGAATGCACTTACTACGGACATCGATGATCGAAAAAAGGCGGAAGAGGCTTTGCGGTCGAGCGAGCGCAATTTGAGCCAAATCATCAACGCCATTCCCACTTCGGTGGGCGTGATGCGCGCTGATGGAACGCCCTTGTACGGGAATCAAGCGGTGACGGACTACACCGGTCTCACTCTAGAGGAGTTGCAGACAGAGGGATCTCAGGCTCGTATCTTCCACCCTGAGGATCTGGAAAGGTTACGTGAAGCGCGTCGTCTGGCTTTCACCCGCCCGGTGCCATTCGAAAATGAGATACGCGTACTAGGTAAGGACGGCAACTATCGTGCTTTCCTGTTCCGCTACAAACCTTTACTCGATGAAATGGGAAAGATCGACCGATGGTATATGGCCGCACTCGACATCGACGATCGGAAACAGGCGGAGGCAAAGGTCGAGCAGGCCTATCTTCGCCTTGCCGAAGCCCAACGGCTTAGCAAAACCGGCAGCTTCATCACGGATTTGGTAGCCGACGACCACAACTGGTCCGAAGAAACCTTCCGCATCTTTGACTTCGATCCCGCAACCAAGGTCACGGTGCAGAGGATTCGGGATGTCATCCACCCCGAAGACCTGCCCTCGTTCGACGCCATGATTGCGCACGCCATGACGGGTGTTGATGTCGACTTCGTATTCCGGATTTCGACCTCCCGGGGTACGGTGAAACACATCCGTGGCATGGCCCGTATCATGATCCAAAATGAAGATCGGCCTCTGTTCATCGGGGCTCTTCAGGACATCACGGAAAGCAAGGTCGCCGAGCAGGCCTTGGACAGGGCCCGCTCTGAACTTGCGCATGTGGCACGTGTCACGACGCTGAATGCTTTGACCGCCTCCATAGCCCACGAGATCAACCAACCGCTCGCGAGCCTGGTGACCAACGCCAGTATTTGTCTTCGGAGGTTGAACGCCGAACCCCCGAATGTGGATGGGGCGCGCGAAACCGTTCAACGAACCATTCGCGATGCCAACCGAGCGTCCGATGTGATCACGCGATTGCGTGCCCTGTTTAGCAAGAAGGAATTCACGCTGGAGGCGCTCGATCTGAACGAGCTAACGCGAGAAGTGATTGCATTGTCACTGAGCGATCTTCAAAGAAATCGCGTGATCCTGCAGTTGGAACTCGCCGAGGACCTCCCGCCCGTCACCGGCGATCGTGTCCAACTGCAGCAAGTCACCCTCAACCTACTCCGCAATGCTTGCGACGCGATGGATTGTGTTGAGGACCGCGCCCGCAAACTGTTGGTTAGAAGCCAGCGAGAAGGAGACGGTCGCGTGCGTCTGAGCGTACAAGATGCCGGGTGCGGTGTCACGCCTCAAGGTTTTGAGAGGCTGTGCGAAGCCTTTTACACGACCAAAAGCGGCGGTATGGGGATCGGGTTGTCGGTGAGCCGCTCGATCATCGAGAGACATCAGGGCCGACTTTGGGCCGAGCCGAATGACGGGCCAGGAACCACGTTCTCTTTCTCTATTCCTTGTGGTCCCGGCAGCGCGAAGGATGTGGCGGCGTAGTAGGCCTCGTGAACGGCCGGCCGCGTCGTGCATCGTAAGCACGTTTCGGCTAAGATATCGGGCGCAGGAGGGCGGCTATGGCTGTTTCTAACCCAATCGTTTCCGACAGTGACGTCCGGGCCTTCATCGAGGAGTATTTTGAAGCATGGTCAGGAACCGATGAGGACTTGATTCTGTCCTACTACTCCGATACCATCTCGCTGGAAATTCCGGGCACAATCATAAATGGAAAAGCAGCCCTCCGGGACCAGTTTGTCCGGCCTTTTGTCGCCGGCTTTCCTGGAAACCATCATGTCGTGAAGAACATGATCTTCGGGAAAGATGTCGTCTTGGTGGAATGGAGCTTCGAAGCTGCTCACAAAGGGCCTTTCATTGGCACCGCTGCGACCGGCACTAACGTGAAACTGCCCGGCTGCGGGGTGTATCAATTTGACCCAGTGAAGCGACAGGTCACCGCAGCCCGTATCTATTTCGACGTCACGACCTTACTCAAACAGATTTCATCACACCAACCTCAGGTGCTCCAGAACCTTCTTATATCGTGGTTCGCTGCACGGGCATATCCCCAGCCCGGAAGCCTGGTGGGATACTCCCGCTCGCATTGATCCCATAAGTCCTGACCAGATGACCTCGTTTGGTCTGTCAGCCTTTTGATTTCAAGGCTCGTCATACACGCCTATGGCCCCCGCCAATCACGCGCCCCAGGTATTTCCGGTGGTTGTCGCTTCCAAGACCCGGGGGCTTGACGGACATTGCAACTCGTTCCTCGACCGAGCAGGCGCAGCATGATTTTGCCTCCGTCGTTCTTCTTCACAACGCAGGCAGTACCAAAGTCGAATTGACGCGGCTGGCAGAGTGGCGCATTGTCGTGTTGCGGCATGATCCGAGCCAGGCGCTCTTGGTTCGGTCTACAGCAATACCAAAGTCGAATAGATGCCGCTTACAAAGTGGTGCATTGTCTTGTTATGAAGTCTCATCCGGGAAACGGCGCCACCGAACGTCCACTTCTGTCCGTGGTTGACGATGATGAGATGCTACGCGAGTCGCTACCCGATCTGCTCAGGGAGTTCGGCTTTATGGCTCGAGCTTTCTCGTCTGGGCAAGAGTTTCTCTCGTCTGGTTATGTGGATGAGACCAGGTGCCTGATCCTCGACGTCGCAATGCCAGGGATGTCCGGCCTCGATCTTCAAGAGGAATTGAAGCGCCGCGGGCAAGCGATTCCAATCATCTTCATCACTGGTCAGAAGGACGAAGACATCCGCAAGCAAGCGCTTCGACAAGGAGCTGTGAAGCTTTTGTACAAGCCTTTCAGCGACAACGCTCTGCTAGATGCCGTCAACGCGGCCCTTGCTGGGGAATAGGGCCGACCTCAGCAAATTGCGGGGTAGTAGAATGAGTCTAGCCGACACGCTTGGTTATGAAGTGGGGTTATCAGCAATGGCGACTGCCAAGCCCATCGTGTTCGTTGTTGATGACGACGTCTGGGTGCGCGAGTCGCTGGAAACCTTAATAAGTGACGAAGGTTGGCAGCCGGAGACTTTCGCTTCCGCACATGAATTCCTCGATCGCCCGCCGGCAACTACCCCGAGTTGTCTGGTGCTCGACGTCTCCCTCCCCGGCCTGAACGGTCTCGAACTACAAAAGCGTGTGGCCGCGGAACGCACCGACATGCCGATTATCTTCATCACTGGGCACGGCGACGTTCCCATGTCGGTGGGTGCCATGAAGGCGGGTGCGGTCGAGTTCCTTACGAAACCCTTCCATGACGAAGTGCTGTTGGCAGCCATCCGGCAAGCCCTGGAACGAAGCCGTCGAGCTCTCGCCCAGCAGGCGGAGATGCATGAGCTCCGAGACCGTTACCGGTCCCTTACTCCTCGGGAACGGGATGTCATGGCACTGGTCGTCTCCGGTCTGTTGAATAAACAGGTCGCTGGCGAGCTCGGCATTACCGAGAGCACGGTGAAAGCGCACCGCGGCCAGGTGATGCAGAAGATGAAGGCCAATTCGGTAGCAGATTTGGTGAAAATGACCGCGAGACTCCATCAAAGTGCTGCCACCAACCAATCAATGAATTCTGGCTAGAAAGCCGGGACTGACCCGACCGGCCAGCAAGATTCCATGCCGCGAAGCGTCAACCGCGGCGTAGGGCTTAGTGTCTTTTGGGCAATGCAAATGAGGTGGCAGTAGTTATGCTCGGTAGCTTTTGTACTTTCTCTAAACACGGTTCACTCAGGTCGACTTTATTCTTAGCCTTCTCATTGATCTTTTATTCCGCGTCCGGGTGGCCACAGACTCAACTTTCGACCGTTTTCGGTACCGTCACAGATCCCACCGGCGCTGTGATTGCGGGAGCGGACATTACGGTCTCTTGCATAAACACCGGCTTGAAGCGCATTGGTTATACCGACCTCAAAGGTGAATATCACGTGGCGGGCTTGCCCCCGGGAAGGTATACGATTCGCGCTGGGAAAGAAAACTTTCAGACCCAAGTGCTCGAAGGCATTGCCCTCAGTTCAGGAGCTGCAATCGCAATCAATCTGTCCCTGAGGATCGGTACCATTCCGCAAGACGTGACGGTCAAGGCGGATGTCGCCATCGACACAACCACTTCGACCGTCAGTAGTGCCATCGCTGAACGAAACCTAACCGACCTTCCGCTGAACGGCCACGATTTGTTCAAAGCCGTTATCCTCGAACCTGGCGTCCTCCCTACCCCAAGTAGTGCGCCTTCGTTGCTATCGGACGGCAAGGCCGGTCAGGTTTCAGTAAACGGAATGCGTCCGAGTTGGACGAATGTTCTCGTAGACGGTATGGATGCGAATGAGCCGGTCTTCGGATTTTCCCCGGCCGGTGCTTCTGGGCTTTTTCTCGGTCTGAATGGGTTGACCGAGGTCCGCGTCTTGACCCAAACGTTCGATGCGGAGTACGGCACCTACGGGGGTGGCGTCATCGAAGCTGTAACCAAATCAGGAAGTAATCAGTTTCATGGCTCGCTCTGGGAATTTCACCGGGATGCTTCACTCGACGCCAAGAACTACTTTGATTTGAGCAGCCAACCGATCCCAGCGTTTGTGCGCAACCAGTTTGGCGCTAATATCGGGGGGCCATTGGCGCAGGATCGAACCTTTTTCTTCGCAAGCTATGAGGGGTTTCGTGAAGTACAAGCGTCCACAGCAATTGCCACGGTACCCAATGCCCTGGCTCACCAGGGTTTGCTGCCCTCTTCCACTAACCCGGGGGCCTGCACAAACGCCGCTCCGAACGGGTGCATTGCCATCCCGGTTGATTCTCGCGTAGAGCAGTTTCTCGCGCTACTTCCTTTGGCGAATGGGTCGGACGGTGGAGACGGAACCGGGGACCTTATCACCGCCAATAAGGGTTCCACGACTGAGAATCTCGGCATTGCCCGTATCGACCACAACTTCTCTAACTCGCACTCGCTATTCGCTCGTTACATGATCGATGACAGTTCGTCAGTAGTTCCCTATTTCGGGACACCACCTGGAACTTACATCCCCGGGTTCCCGACCCTCCATCAAGCGCGCAATCAGTACTTTACTGTTCAGGACCGCAGCAATCTCGGACGGGACAAGCTGAACGAGTTGCGTTTCGGGATTAATCGCACGACCGCTTCGAGTGCAATCGTTGATACACATCCGGGGCTTTCTATTTCCTTGGTGCCTGGCCGACCGTTCGGAATGGTCAACGTTGCAGGCATGAGTTTGCTGGGCAATAGCCCAATAATTCCGCTTGGCGATTTTTCAACGGTTTATCAGGTAGAGGACCAAGTTTCATCCACAATTCATCGCCACACTATTAAATTTGGGGCGCAATTTCGAAGGATCCAATCCAACGGCCCGTTGGATTTTGGGGTGAATGGACTCTATACATTTGAGGATCTGAGTTCGCTCGGGTTTCCGGCACACTCCAACAACCCTGCTCTCGAATTCTTCCTCCAGGCTCGGCCTCTGTCATACGTGGGCGTTGATCCGTCCAACTCCGATTCGAACCGTGATTACCGCCAGAGCGTTGTGTCTGGGTTTGCGCAGGATTTCTTTCGGGTAACGAGCCATTTATCCGTGAATGTTGGTTTACGATACGACTTCTACTCCAATCCGACCGAAGCCCAGGGGCGGATGTCAGTCATTCGTAATCCCGCGACGGATTCGGGCCCGACGGTCGGTAATCTATTCGCAGCCACCCCTCAGGATTTGTTTTCACCGCAAGCTGGCTTTGCATGGAACATCTCGGGTGATGGTAAAACCCTGCTGCGGGGCGGAGTTGGCATCTTTCGCGATCAGTTCCCTTTTATCTTGTTTGGCGTCAATCGAGCGTTACGTCCCTTTTTCGACATCAATACCTATGTGTTCCCCAGCTTTCTCAATCCGCAAAGTGCTCTCCTGACGCAGCCGCTTTACGTGCTTCAGATGACTTACCACCCAAAGTTCCCATACGCCCTGCAATACAATCTCAACTTGGAACGTGAAGTTGCTCCGGGCACTATTCTTAGCGCAGGGTATTTTGGTGCGCGAGGGAATCACCTTCCCCGTGAAACAGAGCAAAATCCTTTCGAACCCGCGTTAGGTCATCGCTATAATCCAAACCTGCCTTCACCTTTGTTGGAGGATTTAACCGATGCGCAGTCTTTCTATAATGCGTTCCAACTTTCTGCTTCGAACCATAACGCCCATGGTCTTTCCTGGCAGGTGTCCTACACCTTCTCCCACTCGATAGATGATGCTTCGAGCAATGTCTCCATAGATGCCGTTAACGAACCTCCCACAACTCAGGACCCGTTCAATCGTAAGGGGGACCGAGGGCGGTCAGGATTCGACATCCGGCATAATTTTGTTGCCAACGTTGTTTATGAGCTGCCTTTTGGTCGCGGAAGCCAATTTGGTGGCTGGCAGATCTCTGCTATTACCAACATTCACAGCAACGTGCCTTTTACTCCCGTGCTGGCTTTTGACAACGCAGATGTGCAATCGCTGTTGACTTCGGAACGGCCGGATCTTGTCGGCAATCCTTACGCGGGTACTTGTCCCGGCGGCCTTAGAGTTGGTACGCCTTCGTGCTGGTTTAATCCAAGTGCCTTCGCGCTACCGCCTTCAGGTCAGTTTGGTAATGCTGGACGCAATATCCTGCGCGGCCCGGCCTTTGCGCAATTTGATTTCGCGGTACAAAAAGACTTCCATCTGTCGGAGGGCATGAAGCTTACGTTTGGCGCGGAAGCTTACAATCTGGTCAATCATCCGAATTTTGCAGTGCCCAGCAACACCCAAAGTCCGCTCACCTTGGGCGGGAATGGAGACGCCGTGTTCACAAACGTGGCGGGCGATCTCGCCCGCAACGTCAGCCGAATTTTCACTACGGTCGGCACGGGCCGTCAGATTCAGCTGGACGCACGTTTCACTTTCTAGAGCGGCCGTATGCTCCGCTTAAGCGGCTGCTTTTGCAGCTCCTTTCACCGCCTTTGCGGTGGCCCAGAGCGAACCTGGATTCACCCGGTTCGGATACAAAGCCAGCATTTTCTCGTAAAGCTCTGTGACCGTCGACGTACTCGCGACGGCATCGTTGAAGTCGTGGATATACCTTCGCGTTTCCGCAATATGATGAGGAGAGCTATCGGGATCACGCACACCATGGCCGGCTACCACTGCGTTCGGATGCAGGGCCTCGATCTTATCAAGCGCACCCAGCCACTGGCCCCTGGCCTTTTCATCGCACTCCGCGAGATAGGGGTGCGTGTCGTTATAGACAGCGTCTCCCGATACAACAAGGCCTATGGAAGGCACATGGAGCGCCGTGGTGTTGGACGTATCCGTGTGGCCGAGGGCTATGACCTCTAGTTCTTCTCCCTCAAGATAAAGAGCATTCCCCTCTAGGATCTCCGGCACTGCCAGCTGCGACGGAACCTGGCCGGGAAAGCGCGGCTCCCAGAAGGCGTTTACAAAGTCCGACTTTATCTGGTTTTGCGTGCCCGCAACCACGGAAGCGGTGGCGAACGCCCTTGCGTCGGGGAACCTGTCCAGCAGCAGCTTCAGGCCAAAGAAATGGTCACCGTGGGCATGGGTGACGTAAATAGTTGTGAGGTTCTTGCCGCTCTCGACGATCCAATCTACCAGTTCCTTCGAATGTTGCACGGACAGAAACGTATCGACGAGAACTGCGTCGCGTTCGCCATAGATAAGGGTGACTGTGTTAGTAACCCATGCGAGATGTTCCTTGCCTGGCGGCAGACCTTGAGTAGAGCTATCGCGTCTTTTGGTCAGCAGCTTCCAATTCAGCTTTGGCATACATTTCCTTCTCCATGCCTGACTGTCAGACTCATGATCGATGAGTCCGTTCGTTTCGATTTGCCTGCGAGATGGACGTTCGCGGCTTGCGGGCTCGAACCTCCTTATCAAGATAACAATTCAGATGCGATCGCGCCGTCGCTAGAGCATCGGGATTCCGTTCTAAACGGCTGATCATGAGCGCACCTTCCAGAGTAGAGATAACGAGCATCCCCAGCCGTTTTGGATCGACTCCACTCCTGATTTCTCCCCGCTGAATACCCTGGTTGATTACCGATGTGAGGAGATCCTCCCACCTGCTGAGTGCCTGCCGAGCTCGCTCCCGTAGAACGGGATTTCCATCGTCGGATTCCACGGCGGTATTCAGGAGGGGACATCCGCCAGCAATGGTTGAGCGGCGCTCCACGAAATTTTCAATGAGGTGTTTCAGCCGATCGACGCTTCCTGGAATGCTGTCGAGGTCGCGGACGCGTTCCTGAAGCGCTTCTTCCCAGGCATAATCGAACGCTTCCGCCGCCACCGCTTCCTTACTCGGAAAGTGCCGGTAGATGCCGCCTTTCTCAAGTCCGGTCGCCTGCATCAAATCGGCCATTGAAGTTCCTTCTAGGCCGTGTTGATTAAACAACTCCGCCGCCTTCCTGAGGATTCTTTCTCGAGTTTGGTCGCCCTTGGACATGGTCAATTCAATGCAGCCTGTCTATACGGCACAATATCTTTGCCGACTACTTGAAACAACTCGCGGAGCTTTGCCTCACTCAATGAACACCCAGGATGTCGCTGTCTACCCGCTGTGAAAGATCATGAGCCGTATGATTCCACAAGCGGCTGACCAGCAAGGGATGCCGGTGTATTCCTACCACCAAAAGATCGCTATGCGTTCTCTGCGCGCACTCCACGATTGCCTCTACTTCGTCCCCTTCGACGAGTTCTGTCGTTAGCGCTACACCCTGTTGACGAGCGGCTTCTTGTGCCGCGTTCTGAAGCTTTCGATAATAGTCAGTAGCTTGCTCGCGCAGCAGCGCAGTCCCGCCTGGGATTTCGGCGTCGATATAGCCACTATATGCAGGCAGCTTTTCCTGTATCGAGACGGCTCTCAGTTCGGCGTTCAGGCTCTTGGCGAGGTGGATGCCGGTGAGTAGTGCACGGCCAGATGCAGGAGATTCATCGTATGCAACCAGAATTCGCTTGAACATTATGCCTCCTTGCTCTCGACGAGACCATGACCAATGATCACAAACGCCGCCATGCGGCTATCGCACTTTGACCGTAGGCTCAACCGACATGCCGGGCCGTAGCAGGTGCTGTGGGTCTTGATCTGAGTTGAAGCGAATGCGCACCGGCAAGCGCTGCACGACTTTCACGAAGTTGCCGCTGGCATTCTCGGGTGGCAGAAGGCTGAACAGAGTTCCCGCCGCTCCGGGGAGATTTTCAACGGTTCCTTGATAATCCTGACCGAACGTATCAACGTGGACCGTAACCGGCTGGCCGGCACGCATGTACTTCAACTGAGTCTCCTTGAAATCTGCAGTGACCCAGATGTCATCGAGAGGAACGATCGCGAGCAGGCTTTGTCCCGGCTGAATCCTGTGGCCAAGTTCGACCGTCTTGCGCCCAATCACTCCGCTGACCGGCGCGTAGATCTTGGTATAGCCGAGGTTGAGTTCGGCAGTGCGGACGTCTGATTTCGCCTGGCTCACCTGGCCGATACTGGACTCAGATCTGGCTTTCGCGTCACTTACCCGTTCCGGCGCTGTTCGGGCAGCCCCAACCTGGGCCTCCCTCTGAAGGATAAGTTTCTTCCCCTGCGCAATCTTCTGTTCTTCAGCACGAACCAGAGCTAGGTCGGCGTCGACTGTCTGGGCGTTTGCGAGAGCCTCTGCCTCGCGAGCATCATAGTCCAACTGCGACACGACCCCGGCCTCAACCAGGCTCTTATAACGGACTCGGTCCCGTTCGGCGCGCGCAGAAATGGCCTGGTCCTGCTGAACTCTGTGCTGCGCAGCCGCACGATTAGCTTCCTCGGTCGCGAGTGCCGCTTCAGCCTCATCAACTGCAGCTTCCGCCAGAGTAAGCTGACTGAACGCGCTGGCGTTCGTGATTGGAACATTAACATCGGCGGAGCGGGCGCTTCCTTCCCGAGTCGCCAGGTCCGCGCGTGCGTGGTCGAGCGCAGCCTCGTAGTCGCTTGGATCAAGCTCAACGAGAAGAGTCCCCGATTCAACATATTGGTTGTTTTCAATTCGCGGATTGACATAAACGACGGTGCCGCTGATACGGCTTGAAACCACGTTGATGTGACCGTCAACTTGGGCATCATCGGTCGTTTCGAAGTGTCTTGCGTGCAGCCACCAGAGGCTCATCGATGCGGCGACCAGCGCCACGGCAATGCTCGCATATGCCCAGCGCGGAACGGCCTTAGGCTGCGGTTTCGAAGGGCGAATTTTGAAGGCATGCGTTGTGATGCCTTCAGAGCCATCCACCTCCAGCAAAGAAGGTTTTCGAGTCTCTTCAACCGTGTCGATTGCGTGTGACATACTTCCTCCTGCCCGCACTCAGTGCGCTGCGGTACTTCCACCCTGTTTGAATTTGCGAATAAAAATTGCCAGCGGTACTCCGATGGCTGCGACTACTCCTAAAACCCGAAAGCAATCCAGAAAGGCCAGCATTGCGGCCTGCTGTTGCACCAATCCGTATACCTGTGCGAGGGCGCTGGCGGACGCGTCAGCCCAACTCGAACCGTGTTCGACAAAACGATTGGTGATCCCAGCGACCGTCGCGTTCAGTGGCTGGTCGAAATTGGTAACGTGTGTGACCAATACGGACTGGTGGTATTGCATCCGCCGGGACAGCAGCGTGGTCACTGTGGCAATACCAAAGCTTCCTCCCTGGTTGCGGAAAAGGTTGGTAAGACTGGATGCCTTGTTGTTCTTTTCTTTGGGAAGGTACGAGTACGCGAGTTGAGTCGCGGGGACAAACAAGAATGCTATTCCCAGACCCTGGAGGGCACGCGCTCCAGTCTCCCGAGCGTAGTTGGTGGCCAGATTAAAACCGGCAAAATACCACATCGCCAAAGCCAGAATCGCAAAACCGAGAGCCAGCAGACGAGCCACCGGAATTCGGCTCACCAGTCGGACGACCACTGGAGCCATTACCACGATCACCATGGCTCCCGGCCCCAAAACCAATCCTGCATCCGTAGCTGTATAGCCATAAAGAGACTGCAGCATTTGTGGAATCAGTACTGTGGAACCGAATAGTACAAATCCGAAGAGGAAGTAGTACCCGTTCGCGATGGCGAAATTTCGCTCTTTCAAAAGCCGGATCTCAACCACAGGATCGGGATGGCGCAGCTCCCAGAAGACTGCAAACACAAGGGCCGCAAGGGCGATCGCAAAGAAACTGACGATAAAGCTGCTCTCAAACCAATCGAGGCGCTCCCCGCGATCGAGCACCACCTCCAGACACGCGAACCCGATCGCGATCAGCAGTATGCCGACGTAATCGATTTTGAGTTTGCCCGCGGTGCGAGCCGCTTCCGCTTCGCGCTTAAATTCCGGAGGGTCAGACAAAATGCGACTCGTGAGGACGAGCGAAAGGACTCCGATCGGAACGTTGATAAAGAAGATCCAGCGCCACGAGAAGCTGTCGGTAATCCAGCCGCCCAGAGGGGGCCCGACAGCCGGAGCGGTCACAATCGCCATGCTGTAGAGCGCGAAGGCAGCCGCCCGTTTTGCGGCAGGAAAAGTGTCCACCAGAATTGCCTGCTCGACCGGGGCTAGCCCACCGCCAGCGATCCCCTGAAGCACGCGGAAAACAATCAGAAGCCCGAGGCTTGGCGCCAGCCCGCACATCAGGGAACTGAGGCTGAACAACCCAACGCAGGCCATGTAGTAGTTTTTCCGCCCGAAAACACGGCTCAGCCACGCACTCAGAGGTAGCACAACGGCGTTCGCCACAAGGTAGCTAGTGAGAACCCAGGTTGCCTCGTCATAGCTGGTCGCCAGGCCCCCCGCAATGTGAGGCAGAGAGACGTTGGCGATGGCCGTATCCAGCAGTTCCATGAACGTCGCCAGCGTGACTGTGATGGCAATGAGCCAGGGATTGACAGCTCGTTCCCCGTCTTTGGCTGCCAGCGTCAGTGGCATGGTTGCCGTCGCCATGTTGCCTCCTGCCTGCCAACATCAGATTGCCGAAGAGACCGATCGGTCGCAAAAATGTTGGAGGGTAATTCCAATGACCTATGGCCTCGGCTTAAACGGTTGAGGGGGCTGTTTCAGAGCTGCGGCCGAACCGGAATTCCTAACTTACGAATCCGATACGCCAGGGTGGTCCGTTTCATCCCCAGCTTGGCGGCTGCGCCTTTAGGTCCCCCGGTAACCCAGTTCGATTCCTTCAGAGCGCGCAGCACGTGCTCCCGTTCCATCTCCTCGAGAGTCGATAAGTGGGTTGGTGAGGTCTGAACTGTCTGGTATGTCAATTCCTCCAGGGGAGCACGGAGTGAGGTTCCGGGCGAAAGGATCACAGCTCGCTCGATGAAGTTCTGCAGCTCACGCACATTTCCAGGCCAGGCATAGTCCTTGAGCACTTCCATGGTGCGGGGCGAAATTGTTTCGATCTGTCGGTTCATTCTTTGGGAATATTTCTCAACGAAGTGCCGAACGATGGAAGGTATATCCTCGCGCCGCTCGCGTAGAGGAGGAACCGTCAGCGGGAACACGTGGAGGCGGTAATACAAATCGCTCCGGAACGCTCCCTCTTCAACCATCTGCTTCAGATCCCGGTGTGTGGCCGCGATCACGCGCACGTCTACCTGCTGAGTCCGGGTGCTGCCCAGCCGTTCAAATTCATGCTCCTGCAGAACCCGCAGCAGCTTGGCTTGCAGCTCGAGGGGAATATCTCCAACTTCGTCCAGGAACAGGGTTCCTTTATCTGCCACCTCGAAACGCCCGGGCTTTCGCATGATTGCCCCGGTGAAGGCACCCTTCTCATGCCCGAACAATTCACTTTCCAGTAAACCGGAAGGTATGGCGGCGCAATTCAGCTTAATGAGCGGCCGCCCACGCCGTGCACTTCGATTGTGGATGGCTTGGGCGATCAACTCCTTTCCGGTGCCCGTTTCTCCCTGAATCAGCACGCCGGAGTCGGTTGGAGCTACGACCTCCACCTCCCGTAGAACCCGCCTCAGGGCTGCGCTTCGACCGACGATTTGTTCAAATCCCGCCTCGCTGGTTGGTTCGTCGGCGGGGTAATCCTCATCCTCGGAACCCTCGAGCATTTCCACTCGGTTGGAATGCTCCTCGAACGCCACATGCGGCGGTGTTTCTAGAAAAGGTGTTTGCGATGCCAGCCCAAACTCGACCGCGCTCATAGACTCACTCCTATGTCTGTTCAAGATGACGAATTGGCGACCTGTACTAACTGTGAATAAACGCCTCGTGGTTTCGTATGACGAGGCAAGTCTGGACGCTCTCTTCATGACTGCGAATTGACTGGCGTGGCTGATGCCCCGGCCGCGACTTCCCGTATCGGCCCCGGGTCACACGGCTGCAATTCCGGAAAGTTTGGAAAGACCACGCGCAAGAGACGCGCCGAATCCTGGAACTGCCTGAACCCGGCTTGTGTGGGTAGGTAGGTCATGGCGTTTCTCCCCCGCTATTGGTTAGCTGCCCAAGCCGTGCCAGTCGCCAAACGGACGCGGTTCTCAGAAGCTAAGCGGGCCGTTTCGATATTCATTGCGATTAGCAGAAGAATTTCGGCCAGGGAAAACTGGTGGATCGTTTCGCTCGTTATACCGAACATGGCCGCTCCTTTCTTCAGATTCTCTTGTTCTGCTCAGGTCTGCCATAACTTCCGGCGCAAGGGAGAAGGCAAGCAAGTGGCCATTTCCAAAGGCATTGAAGGTGAGACATTTAGCAGCCTGCATCGCGCTCCCGCCCCTGGTGCCTTCTGCTGATCGCTCAGCATTTTGCTGACGACGAGGCGTGGGAGTCGACGTGGCGAGCATTGCCCGTCAGTGCTTTACGAATGGCGCTCTAAATGCAGTTCGACCATGGCCGGAACAGGCGAATCGCGAATCCGGCACGCCAGGTAGAATCGGCGAAGGCATCCAGGGGGCAAATCGGTTCGGCATCTATGAATTCCGTGATGATCACCGCCTTCGCGGCTATCGGTGGTTCGCTGGTGGGTGCATTAGGCTCGGCTATCGGCACATGGATCACGGCGAGACATCAGGACCGCCGCGACTTGTTGGGAAAGCAGATTGCGCGACGAGAGGCGCTGTATTCCGATTTCATCGCCGAAAGCGCCCGCTTGCTGGTCGACGCCATGCAACACAACTCCGGTGATGTTCAAACCCTGTTGCCAGTCTATGCGCTGGTGAGCCGCATTCGCCTCAGTTCGTCCGAGGCCGTCCTCGAAGAAGCGGAACGGGTCATAAGAACTATTGTGAGCACGTATCCACAAACCAACCTTACCGCCGAACAGATTGAAGCTCAGGCCGTGAATGGGCACGATCCATTGAGGGCATTCAGCGATACCTGTCGGATCGAACTGGAGTCACTTCAACAAGGACTGTAGGTAACGACCCCGCAAGGACCCGCATTAGCTCTCGACCCAGAAAGGAAGAAAACATGAACACATGCCCGATGGGACTGGCTGTGATTACTGGCGCATCTTCAGGAATTGGCGCCATCTATGCTGACCGCCTCGCGCATCGCGGCTACGACTTGCTCCTGGTCGCGCGGAGCCAGGAACGCATGGATGATCTCGCGAAAAAGCTGGCCGCCGATACCCGATGCAACGTTGAAATCCTGGCGGCCGTGCCGGGGTTCGTGAAGCACAGTTCGGGCACGATTATCAACCTGAGTTCCATCGTCGCCATCGGTCCGGAGACCCTCAACGGAGTGTACGGCGCTACCAACGCCTTTGTTCTTGGGTTCAGCCAATCGTTGCGTAAGGAACTCGCGGGCTCGGGGGTTACGGTTCAGGTCGTGTTGTCTGGAGCAGCAACCACCGATCTCTGGAAAAAAGCAGGCAAACCAGTCGAACTTCTACCACGGGAAATTGTCATGCCGGCCGAGGACATGGTGGACGCCGCGCTTTCCGGCCTCGATCAGGGGGAGTTCGTCACGATCCCCGCTCTCCCGGACGCCGGACAATGGCAGGCTTACGAAGCCGCACGCCAGGCGCTGCTCCCCAATTTGTCTCGCCGGGAGCCAGCGGATAGGTATGCGATGGTCCGCGCCGCGGAGGGAGCACGAAATGTTGAGAATTGAAAAAAATGGCGGTGGGTGCGTAACCAAGCTTCGACTGAGCGGGCGGATCCAGTCCGATCAAATCGCCAGCATTCGATCGGAAATGGATGATGACTGCACCATCAAAATCTTGGACTTGAGCGAGGTCACCCTGGTGGACGTCGGGGTGGTTCGGTTCCTGATCAGCTGCGCAGATGCGGGCGTTCAACTCGTCTACTGCCCTGCCTATATCCGCGAATGGATGCTTCGTGAACGTGCTGAGGAAATGCAGCCCGATTCTTCGGACGCCGGCTGACACAGCACCCGACCTGAGCAACTGAGGGCCTACCACTGTCCGCTGTTCGACATTCGCCGCAGCGGCTCGCGGCTCGCCCCTCGCCCAGACTTAGACCAAAGTACTGCTATACCAATGTCTAATTGTTTGGGAACCCACCTCATGGCTTAATCAGGCGGATGCCTGTATTTGTCCCCCAAATTCAAAGCCGGGTCGCTGGATCCGTCGTATGAGCGCGCACGAGCGCCCAATCCCGGCTGCGGTGGACCTGTGCTCTATTCGCGAGCGCATTCCGGCGGTTGGCTCGTCCGTCCTGTTGCACCATGGTCTGGAAGTCGTCAACCAACGATTTTTCGACTACGCGGGACTTCCTCAGGTTCGATTATCCCGATCCATCACGAGTCAGCCATGACGCAGACAAAACCGTTATTGCCGAAGATATCGCTGGTGGTTCAACGATATGGCCTCGCTGTCTCGTCCGTTGCCGTCGCCCTTGGGATCGCCCTTTTCTTAGCCAGCCAGGGCATTAAGGACGTTGAGTTTCCCGTCTTACTGATCGCCATTACCCTGACCGTCTGGTATGCCGGAGTAGGTCCCGCGATTGTGGCTGTGGTCTTGTCATCGCTGGCTTTCAACTATTACTTCACAAAGCCCCGTCACACTCTCAACGTGGACCCCTCCGATATCCCCTATTACGCGGTGTTCGTGGTATTTGCGTTACTGATTACCTGGTTTGCTGCGGTCCGTCGCCGGGTTGAGCGGAATCTGCTCGAATCCCGGGACCAGCTTCAGCACGAGGTGGCTATACGGACCCAGCAGGCAAGCCTGCTCAACCTTACCCATGACACGATTTTCGTTCGTGACATGAACGACATCATCATTTACTGGAACCGCGGCGCTCAGGAGCTGTACGGCTGGAGTGCCGAAGAAGCAATCGGGAAGCGGTCCCAGGATCTATTGAAAACCGTTTTTGCGAGCCCGACCGATGATCCCATCAAGCCCGCCCAGGCAATTCGTAACGAACTGCTGCGAACAGGACGCTGGGATGGCGAACTCAGGCATTCCAAAGCCGATGGAACCGAGGTGGTGGTGTCGAGCCGATGGTCTCTGCAGCGAGATGAGAGGGGAAACCCGGTCGCCACTCTGGAAACCAACAATGACATCACGGAACGCAAGCGGCGAGAGGACGACATTCGCGGCTTGAACCAGCAACTCGAGCGGCGGTCATCGGAACTGGAAGGTACAAATAAGGAACTGGAAGCTTTCGCCTATTCGGCTTCGCATGACCTGCGCGCTCCGCTGCGCCACATCGTCGGGTACACCGAGCTGTTGCAAAAGCATTCGTCTGCAGCCATGGATGAGAAGGGTCGCCGCTACATGACCACTATCCTGGAATCGGCCACGCGCATGGGCACTTTGATCGATGATCTCCTGGCATTTTCGCGCATTGGGCGGGCGGAGACGCGCGAAACCATGGTCAGCTTGGACCAACTGGTGAAAGAAGTCCGGAGCGAAGTTGGACAGGAGACAGAAGGGCGCAATATGACGTGGAAAGTTGGGGCGTTGCCAGATCTGTATGGCGACAGGTCAATGCTGAAACTTGTGTTATTGAACCTTGTTTCGAATGCCGTCAAGTTTACACGCACGCGTCCTTCGCCAGAAATTGAGATTGGATCCAGCGATCATCGGGCAAATGGCACCGTGGTATTCGTCAAAGACAACGGCGTCGGGTTCGATATGAAGTATGTGAACAAGTTGTTCGGAGTTTTTCAGCGCCTGCACCGGGCCGACGAGTTTGAGGGCACGGGCATCGGATTGGCAACCGTGCAGCGCATCGTACATCGCCATGGCGGGCGTATCTGGGCAGAGGGACAGGTAGGGGTCGGGGCAACGTTTTATCTCTCACTTCCGCGGCCGTAGGAACAGGAGAATATGGAAAGCATAGGACGCATCTTGTTGGTGGAGGACGATCCGAAAGACACCGAGCTGACCATGACAGCGCTCGAGGACTACAACCTCAGCAACGAGGTTGTGGTGGCCAGCGACGGCGAGGAGGCACTCGATTATCTTTATCACCGCGGAAAATTTCAGCGGCGCAGCGGCGACAATCCTGCGGTGATGTTGCTCGATTTGAAGCTGCCAAAGGTGGATGGCCTCGAAGTCCTGCAACGTGTGAAGGCGGACGAAAACCTGAAGATGATTCCTGTCGTCGTTCTGACCTCTTCGCGGGAAGAGCGAGATATGGTGGCCAGCTACAAACTTGGCGTAAACGCCTACGTAGTAAAGCCGGTGGATTTTCACGAGTTCGTCAATGCGATTAAAGAACTCGGCGTTTTTTGGGCGGTCATCAATGAGCCGCCGCCGGGAAGCGTAAGAAAGAAGTAGTTGGTCAGTAGCTTCACATGTGGAAAGCCTTTTAGCAGGGGATCCCTGATTGAGAATTCTTCATCTCGAAGACGACCCCAAGGATGCAGAGCTGATCCAGTCCACCCTGGAAGCAGAAGGCATTGCGTGTGATATCACGTGTGTTGACAACCCGACCGAATTCCGGGGTTCACTTGACCGCAGTGCCTTTGATTTAGTCCTCGCGGATTATACGCTTCCCACTTTTGACGGTATTTCTGCGCTGAGAGTAGCAAAAAGCGTTTCCCCCGATGTGCCGTTCATCTTTGTATCGGGAACTCTTGGCGAAGACGTCGCGGTAGAAGCGTTGAAACTCGGCGCTACGGACTTCGTCTCAAAGAGTCGTCTGTCAAGGATGGCGCCCGCGGTTCGGCGGGCATTGCGCGAGGCCAGTGCGGAGGAGGCGCTGCAAAAAAGCGAACGCAATCTTGCCAGCATCATCAACGCAATTCCCACGGCAGCATGGACGACTCGCCCGGATGGCTACTGTGACTTCCTTAATCAGGTATGGCTCGATTATGTGGGCATGACTGCGGAACATGCAAAGGGCTGGGGATGGGCAGAAGCCATTCATCCCGACGACCGCAACAAACTTGTCGAGTATTGGCAGTCGTGTCTGTCCTCCGGCCGCCCGGTCGACACCGAGGCGCGAATACGCCGTTTCGACAGCTCCTACCGTTGTTTCCTGATTCGCGCCAATCCATTGCGGGATGATTCAGGCAACATCATCAAATGGTACGGAACCTGTACAGACATTGAGGATCGCAGACGCCGGGAGGAGGACCTGCGTGAGAGAGAATTGTCCTGGCGCCAGATCGTCGATAACATCCCTGGCCTGGTCGCGACGATGGGCGCGATGGGCGAAGTGGAGTTTCTGAACCGTCAGACCCTCGAGTATTTCGGCAAGACAGATGCAGAGTTGAAGAACTGGGCTTTGACGGATGCCATTCATCCGGATGATCTTCCCCGCATAATCGAGGCTCGCATCAAGTCGATCGAAGAGGGCCGCGTTTACGATGTAGAGCACCGCTGCCGGCGTGCGGATGGAGTATATCGCTGGTTCCAAGTCCGCGGTCTCCCGGTACGAGATACCGAGGACAGGATAACCGCGTGGTATCTCCTTCTTACGGACATCGATGATCGCAAACGTGCCGAGCAGAAACTACGGCAGAGCGAGGCCGATTTCCGCACGATCATCAATAACATCCCCGGCTTCGCACACACGATGAGTCCAACGGGCGAAGTGGAGTTTGTGAACCAGCAGATCCTGGAGTTTTTCGGCAAAACAAGTGAGCAGTTGAGGGACTGGTCCCAAGCCGGTGTCGTTCACACTGATGACCTGCCAACTGTACTCGAGTCGGTCAGAAGGTCGCTCGACAGGGGCCAGGTCTGTGATATCGAGCTGCGTTGTCGGCGCGCCGATGGTGCTTACCGATGGTTGCAGTCGCGTGGTCGCCCGGTGCGGAATGTGGAAGGTGAGATAACCGCATGGTATTTTCTCCTCACCGACATCGACGACCGCAAGCGCGCCGAGCAGAAGCTACGCCAAAGTGAGCAGGAGCTGCGCACAATGACCGATGCTATTCGGCACTCGGTCGTGGTCCTCGCGCCCGATGGCAGGGTACTCCACGCGAACCGGGTGGCTCTGGATCTCACTGGACTCACCCTCGGCGAAGTGAAGGACACAGATTTTTCAGGGCTCTACCATCCTGACGAGGCCGACTCTGTGCGCGAGGAACGAAGGAGCCGACTGTTGGCCGGGGTGCCATTCGATCTGGAGATGCGCCTCCTGTTCAAGAGCGGGCAGTATCGCTGGCAACTCATTAAGTACAATCCGCTGAAGGACGAATCTGGCAAGATCATCCGCTGGTACGCCACAGCAACCGACATCGACGACCGCAGGCGCGCCGAGGAGAAGCTACGCCAAAGCGAGCAGGAGCTGCGCACGATCACCGAAACGATCCGCCAACCCATCACGGTCCTGGCGCCCGATGGCACGTTACTCTACGCAAACCAGATTGCGTTGGATCGTTCCGGACTCACAATGGACGAGGTGAAAGATAGTGGGCTCTTAGAGCGAGTTTGCCATCGCGACGATTTCGATCGCACGGTCGCAGAGCGTAGCGCAGGACTATCCGGGGGACTTCCGTTCGACTCGGAAATGCGCGTTTTGTTCAAGGACGGGCAATATCGCTGGCAGCTAGTTCAATACAACCCGCTAAAGGACGAATCTGGCCAGATCATCCGCTGGTACGGTACGACAACCGACATCGACGACCGAAAGAAGATGGAAGAGCGGCTACGCAACGAGAATCTTGTGCTGCGAGAGGAAATCGATCGCTCTTCCATGTTTGAGGAAATTGTCGGTTCTTCGAGACCTATGAGCCAGTTGCTTAAAAAGGTGGAGAAGGTTGCACCTTCGGATTCGACAGTCCTCATTCTGGGCGAAACCGGAACCGGAAAAGAACTGATAGCGCGTGCCTTGCATCGGAGATCGAAACGCGCCAGCCGGGCCTTCGTAAAAGTCAACTGTGCTGCGATTCCGCAATCGCTAATCGCTTCCGAGCTTTTCGGGCATGAGAAGGGAGCCTTCACCGGCGCACTGCAACGGCGACTAGGGAGGTTTGAAGCGGCGAATGGCGGTACGTTGTTTTTGGACGAAATCGGTGAACTCCCGATGGAGACGCAGATCGCGCTGCTACGCGTTTTACAGGAGAGGGAGTTTGAGCGGGTGGGGAGTAATCATCCCATCTCAGTCGATGTCCGGGTGATCGCGGCCACCAATCGTGATTTGCCCGCTGCCGTGGCGGAAGGAACCTTCCGCCAGGATCTCTTCTACCGGTTGGACGTCTTTCCCATTGCGGTTCCTCCGCTACGCGAACGTGCGGAAGATATCCCGCTGCTCGTGGAGTACTTCGTCGGCCGCTTCGCGAAGGAGGCTGGCAAAACCATCCGTCATATCGGCAAGCAGACGCTGGAACAGTTACAAAGCTGCCGTTGGCCGGGGAACATTCGCGAATTGCAGAACGTCGTGGAACGTGCGGTCATCCTCTGTGAAACCGACAACTTCGTTGTGGATGAGAGCTGGCTCGAAAGTGAAACGGAGGAGTCATTGCAGCGCGAAGGCCTTTCGGCATTGGAGGATCGCGAAGTGGCAATGATTGAGGCTGTTCTCGCCGAAACCCACGGGCGGATTTCGGGACCTTCGGGTGCGGCCGCGAAACTCGGAATACCCCGTCAGACGCTGGAGTCGAAGATCCGGCGGCTGGGCATCGATAAGTATGGTCAGAAGCGATCTTAAATAACGTCTTTGTTGGATCCCAGAAGGGATCTAACAACAAAGACGAATCTGTGGGACGCCGTATTCACGAGAATAAGGAATCGGCTAGACGGTCAGGCGCCAACGGCATGCAATCTCACCCAAATCGCGACTTACCGCGCAGGATTTTTGTGGGACAGCGTGTTCGAAGAATCCGACGGAGCAATCTGGAATTCATGCTTGGGACTACGAAGCTTTGGCTAGCTCTGATTTCAGCGTGCTGTGTTGCACTTCCAGGTTGTCACTCGCAAAAGTTCGACGCCAACCCGACTATTGAGTTTACCAAGGTTCCCCCAGCCGCGCAGGGAGGGAGAGAGAGAGTTGACAGCATCGCTGGGCGGGTCAAAGGATACCGCCCTGGTCAGCAAATCGTGATTTATGCCCACAGCGGACCGTGGTGGGTCCAGCCATGGCCTGACCAAGCTCTCATTCCAATTCAAGCGGACTCGACCTGGAGCACCTCGACCCACCTTGGGTTTGAGTATGCCGCTTTACTGGTGGAACCGGGGTATCGGCCGTCACCCACCCTGGATGTTGCTCCTACTCAAGGCGGTTCCGTCGTGTCGCTAACGATTGTCAAGGGCGTAGGAAGTCCGCAACTCGCGCCGACAAAGCCCCTTCAATTCAGCGGATACGAGTGGCGGGTTCGCACCATTGCGAGCGACTGGGGCGGACTGAACAATCTGTACGATGGTGACAATGCTTGGACCGATGCAAGCGGAGCCCTGCATCTCCGGATCAAGAAAAAAGAGGGCAGGTGGTCGTGTGCGGATCTGGCGCTTACACAGAGTCTCGGGTACGGATCCTACAGCCTGGTGGTGAGAGACACTACTCATCTGGAGCCCGCCGCGGTCCTAAGTATGAGTACCTTCGATGAGGAGGGTGGAGACCAACACTACCGCGAAATGGACGTCGAGATGGGCCGATTGGGCGACGCATCCAACAAGAACAACGCCCAGTATGCCCTGCAGCCTTTCTACGTTCCCGGCAATGTTGCTCCGTTCAGGGTGCCTTCCGGTACCCTGACTCATTCGATGCGTTGGGAATCGGGACGGGTAAGCTTCAAAACCGTCCGAGGATCTTCGATGGATGCTGGAGCACCTCTCGTGTCGGAGCACGTCTTCACCTCGGGAGTACCTTCAAGGGGCAAGGAAGTAGTCGTACTCTTGCTCTACGTTGTCGCCAGCGACAAGAGTCCTTTGCAAAACGAACAAGAGATTGTTATTGACAAATTTGAGTACCTCCCATGACAGGCATCGAAAACGGCATCGGCTCTTGAAGAGCATGATGGCTGTACTTGCCGTAGTCTGCCTTGCTTACCCGGTCTATGCCATCGACCCGGATCGAATGCTTTCGCAGTACATCCGCGACCGCTGGGGAGTCGAAAAAGGATTCACCGCTGGATCCGTTACCTCCTTCGCCCAAACCCCGGACGGTTATCTCTGGATCGGGACCGAGAAAGGGCTGCTTCGCTTCGATGGGTTGTCGTTTCGTGTTTTCCAGCAGGCCAATCCAACAACTTTTCCGATCGGTGCTGTTCAGGCGCTCATGACAGATGCTGAAGGCAATTTGTGGATTCTGTTACAAAACACCAGGATTTTACGGTACCACGATGGAAAACTTGAACTGGGCCGGGAGGAAGCCGAGTCCGGGATCACTTCCATCGGCAGGCGGGCAGACGGTACAGTTCTATTCTCATCGGTTACCCTGGGCGCTCTCACAAACCATGACGGAAGATTTGACATTCTCACTTCTCCGGCCGACCGAGCACCCGCTGAGAGCACAGCAACGACGGAAGCCGACAATCGCAACACGCGTTTCAGCTGGGCCACGCAACTCGTAGCTCACCGCTTTGCCGCACCCAACTCCGTGATTATTTCGATAGCGGAAACCTCGGATGGCAAGGTGTGGCTTGGGACCCAGGACAAAGGTCTCTTCTATATGAGTGGAGGAAGAGTTTTTGCCGCGCCGCGGGGACAGTTGAATTACAGAATCAACTGCTTACTCGTCTTGGCAAACCGAGAACTGTGGGTCGGAACGGACAGAGGCATTGTGCGGTGGGACGGTGCAGAAGTCACCCGGGCGGGAGTTCCTTCCCCTCTGCGTCATGTTCAAATTCTTTCAATGATCCGCGACCAAGATGGGAACCTCTGGGTGGGCACGGCCAGCGGTTTAATGCGGGTCAACGCTGATGGGGCCTCGGTAGATCGTGGGTTTGGAGCGGTGTCCGCGCTTTTTGAAGACCGAGAAGGAAACCTATGGATTGGCACGACGCGGGTGTTGGAGCGGCTGCGTAACAGTGCCTTTGTTAGCTACCCGGCCGCCGGCGTGAAGTCGCAAAACACGGGAGCATTGTATGTTGACCCGCAGGGTAAAACATGGTTTGCGCCAAGTGAGGGAGGTTTGCGCTGGCTGAAAGGAGGAAAGAGCGCAGTGGTCGCGGCCGCCGGACTCAGCCAAGATATCGTGTACTCAATTAGCGGTAGCGGGAAGGATGAATTGTGGGTGGGACGTCAGCGGGGCGGGTTAACGCATCTGAGCCACGTGAATGGCTCGATCATCGCGAAGACCTATACTCAATCGGATGGGCTTCCACAAAATAGTGTTTATGCAGTACATCAGAATCGCGATGGCTCGGTATGGTCCGCGACGCTGAGCGGGGGAGTGAGTGAATACAACGGCCAGCACTTCACAACGTACACCACAGCGAACGGGCTGGCATCCAACCGGGTGAGTTCGATTGTCGAGGGTACCGACGGGACGATGTGGTTTGGCACCCCGAATGGCCTCAGTGAGCTAAGAAAAAACAGCTGGCGAACCTATTCGGTTCAAGATGGTTTGTTGTCACCGAACGTGAACTGCCTCCTGGCAGACTCGAAGGGCATCGTGTGGATCGGTACGGCCGACGGGCTGGCGTTTTTAAGTGCCGACCACATCCACGTACCGCAGAGGGTTCCCGACTCGATACGTGAAGCGGTATTCGGAATAGCGGAAGACCGGGACGGACAATTGTGGGTTGCCACTGCAAATCACATACTCCAATTGAATCGCAACCGCTTGATCGAGAACGCCGTGACCGAGGCAGACGTTCGGGAGTATGGGATCGCCGACGGCCTGTCAGGTACGGAAGGTGTACAGCGTTACCAGTCGGTTGTGGCGGATTCGAGCGGTCGCGTTTGGTTTTCAACGAACGGCGGTCTTTCGTCGGTGGATCCGTCGCGGGCAGCGGCTACTTCTGCTCCGGTTCTGGTGCAGATCGAAGGCGTTGCAGGAGACGGCATGGCGTTCGACCTGCGAAGGCCCATTCAGCTTCCGCCTGGCACGCGGAGAACGACCTTCCGCTATGTGGGGTTGAGTCTCAGCAATTCGGAGAGTGTGCGTTATCGTTACCGTTTGGACGCGGTCGACCGCGGGTGGAGTGAAGCGGGTACAAACCGGGAAGCCACGTACAACAACCTTGGCGCAGGCACGTACCGATTCCGTGTCATGGCCAGCAACGGCTATGGCAGATGGAACGACACAGATGCCTCGATTGATTTCTCCGTGCTTCCGGAGTTTTATCAGACGAATTATTTCCGCGTTTCGTGTGCAGCCGCGTTCTTTGCATTTCTGTGGGGCATCTATCAACTGCGAGTTCAGCAACTGCGGCGGCAGTTTAACGTCGCTTTAGACGCGCGTGTGAACGAACGCATGCGTATAGCCCGAGAATTGCACGATACGTTGCTCCAGACTTTGCACGGTCTGATGTTTCGCTTTCAAGCTGCCCGCAACCTGTTTGCGCGTCGCCCTGGAGAAGCGTTGGAAGCCATGGACAGTGCGATCAAGAGAACCGAGCAGGCAATCGCCGAGAGCCGCGACGCCATTAAGGATTTGCGGATCGAACACTCCACTTCGAGTGATCTTGGAGAATTGCTGACTACGGCCGGTCAGGAACTCGAGAAATTTATTGGTGGCAACTCGAGTGCTCCGACATTTCAATTGATTGTCGCTGGCGAGCGACAGGACTTATCTCCAGCCATCCGGGATGAGATCTACCGAATTGGCCGCGAATTGCTCCGAAATGCCTTCCAGCATGCTCACGCACATCACATCGAGGCCGAGATTCGCTACGCTGATCACGGTCTGATCTTGTTGATCCGCGATGACGGAAAGGGCATCGACCCGACGGTGGTGAATGCAGGAGGACGCCCTGGGCATTGGGGTTTGCCCGGTGTACGCGAACGCGCCAAGCAAATACAGTCGCATTTAGACTTTTGGACCGAAAACCGGGCCGGTACCGAAGTGCAATTAACGGTTCCAGCCGCCGTGGCTTACAAAACATCCACTAACAGATCGGTATTCAGACTTTTCCGCGGGGAGAACGTTTCATGAGCCAAGACCTCCGACTCATCCGAATTTTGACGGTCGACGATCATCCGTTGTTGCGTGAAGGAATTGCAGCCCTTGTGAACGCCGAATCCGACATGAAGTTGGTGGCGGAGGCTAAGAATGGCCAGGAAGCGATCGAGAAGTTCCGCTTACACCGGCCGGATGTGACCTTAATGGATCTTCAGATGCCAGGGTTGAACGGCATTGAAGCCATAAACGCGATTCGAAGCGAGTTTCCCAATGCCCGGATTATTGTCCTCACCACATATACCGGAGATGTCCAGGTTTTGCGGGCACTTCAGGCTGGCGCGCGGGGTTACATATTAAAGGGGCATGTGCATACGGAACTGATGGAGACCATCCGGGCGGTGCATGCGGGGCAAAAACGAATACCCAGTGACATCGCTGCCCAACTGGCCGAACACCTCGCGGATGACAGTCTCACCCAACGCGAGATCGACGTCCTGCGATTAATCGCAGCGGGTAATTCGAACAAATTGATTGCTGATCACCTTGCCCTCAGCGAAGCGACGATTAAGGGTCACGTCACCAACATACTTTCCAAGCTTGCGGCGAACGATCGGGCGCATGCGGTTACGATCGGGCTCAGGCGCGGAATTATCGATTTGGAGACCCCTCCGAAAGTTGGGTAGCTGGCGCCAACTTTTACCCCTTCCGCTCATGTTCTGGTCTCCGTATGCTTCGACTGCGGAGGCTCCATTGCAACGCCTATTCTGGACATTTGCCGGCGGTTGGCCTGGGGTAGGTCTGCTCATCCAACGGCTGACGACGGGAGCACTCGCCGTTTATTGCGCGGCCATCGTCTTTGGCCAAACGTCTCAATCTGCGGGCCTGGTACCCGCAATCATAGGAGCCGCCGCCGGGGTATTGCTGCTGTTCGGACTGTGGACACCGCTTGCGGGAACTCTGATCGCCATCTTCGAGACATGGAACGTCTTCACACACCCAGCCAGTCCGCTCTTATCGGTCACCTTAGCGATCCTCGGAGCAACTTTGGCAATGATCGGTCCCGGGGCCTGGTCCGTCGATGCCCGGCTTTTCGGCAGAAAGCGCATCGACACTGCTTAACCCAAACTACCCTCCATCCGCCAAAAGTCGGGCCGCGCTTTCATCCCTAAAACCTACCGCCGCCTTGGACCATATTCGGGCATCGCAAGGGAACTTAATGCGGTTGTACCCGGGCGCGACTTACTTCATATTCGTCAACGTAAGGTTCAAGAACGGGAAGACGAGGCGAGGAGGTCGCAATCATGGCGAGTAATGGAGTTGTTTATAATTTCCCTAACGCACAGTCGCCGCAGAACGTGTACAGACCCTTAAGGGACATTTCTGGCAAGATTATCCCTTGGTACGATGAGGCTGACGACTCCGACGGCGAAACCCGGACCCAAGAGCAGCTTCGGAATGAAAACCTCGTTCTGCGAGAGGAAATCGATCGCTCCTCGATGTTCGAGGAAATTGTCGGTTCTTCGAAACCCCTACGGCAGCTTCTGAAGCAGGTGGAGAAGGTTGCCCCCCTAGACTCGACGGTCCTCATTCTTGGCCAAACTGGAACCGGCAAGGAGTTGATTGCGCGAGCACTGCATCGGAGATCAAAGCGGGCGAATCGACCATTCATTCGTGTCAACTGTGCTGCGATTCCACAATCGCTGATCGCTTCCGAGCTTTTCGGGCACGAGAAGGGCGCCTTCACCGGCGCACTGCAACGGCGCGTGGGCAGATTTGAAGCGGCTGACGGCGGGACGCTGTTTCTGGATGAAGTCGGCGAACTCCCCATGGAAGCGCAGATTGCCCTCCTGCGCGTATTGCAGGAGAAGGAATTTGAGAGGGTGGGGAGCAATCATCCGATCTCGGTTGATGTACGGGTGATAGCGGCAACCAATCGTGACCTGCGGGCTGCAGTGGCGGCCGGAACCTTCCGCGCCGACCTTTTCTACAGGCTGAATGTATTCCCGGTCGTAGTTCCTTCACTGCGCGAGCGAGCCGAAGATATTCCCTTGCTCGTCGAGTATTTCGTTGCACGCTATTCCAAGGAGTCCGGAAAAAGTATCCCTCATATCGGCAAGCAAACACTGGAGCATCTGCAAAGCTACCACTGGCCGGGAAACATTCGCGAGTTGCAGAACATCGTAGAACGCGCGCTCATTCTCAGCGAAACCGATAATTTCATTGTTGATGAGAACTGGCTAAAAAGCGAGCCCGTGGAATCATCCCCGAAACGAGGCCTTTCGGCATTGGACGACTGTGAAGTCGAAATGATCGAAACTGCGCTTGCAGACACCCATGGACGGGTATCCGGACCTTCCGGCGCGGCCGCGAAACTCCGTATACCGCGCCAGACACTGGAATCGAAGATCCGGCGGCTGGGCATCGACAAGTACGGGCAAAGGCGACCCACCGCTTAAATAGCGGCTCACCGTGTCGCCGTGCTCACCCTTCATCATTTTGCTGAGCACGGGGCACGATTCTGGCGCCCCCTTTGTTTCCTTTCAGCGCCTTGCGAATGGCAAGCCGGTTGCATCGTCATCTTGCGTGGGTGTTCAACCGAAAGAAGGAGAACGACAATGGAAACAGCAGCGTTAAAGATAGTTTGGCAGAATCCGAAAGCACCTCAACGTCAGTACCGTTGGGAGCAAACCCAGCAGGACTCAAGAACGGCTCACTATATGATCCAGGAACTTGTTTCGAGTGCCGACGGGCCGTTCTGGCTCATTACTTCTAACTTGGAATTAGTCTCAGGCGGTCGCGCTGCCTAGTGCTGCCGCAGCGGTGGGGTGCAGAAGACACTGCTTCACCGTGCACAATGCCATTGATTTGCAAATCGGTCGTTCGCGGGCCTTTGCAGACTCTGTTGATCTTCGGTGCATCAACAGTAGCCGGAGCATACGCACCGGCAGTGGAACGACAATCGCTTCCGGAGCGCGGCCGCGAAAAATACTGGGACGAGCCCAGAAACGACCTCGACCTGCGCAGAATAGCGTCGCTTGAATCGATATTCGCCTTTGGAGTTAGCGCCGGCGCCTGCCGACCGAACTCCTGAAGGCCGACCGCGAACGGCCAACGATATTGGAAGTTTCGCCGAACATCTCCCCAACAAGCCTTTAGCGCACTCCGAGGTTCCCGATACCCATCGTCCCGCTAGGCTCGTTGATCAAGTCGCCTGCATTCTCGGCCATTGGCATGATCATCGGTACCTGGAAATGCCGGAGCTTGGACTCTTGCTCACGGTTCGTCATTTTGCTGAGCCTGCAACTCGATTCTAGGGCGCTCACTTCCTTTCCTTTCAGAGGCTTGCAGATTGGCGATCCACTTGCACTGTTCTCTCGCGTCGGTGGTCAAAGAATCAGGACCTCAATGAACTTCGCAATCCTGAAAGCAAGGTGAGCCAATGAGCCAAGGATCAAATTGGAATCAGATAGATCGCTACGGAGAATCTGTCCACTCTTCGGAAGTGGTGAACGCCCGCGAACTCAAATTCTGCGAAGGCTGCGGTGTTTTGATTGTTCGCTTGCAGGGATCGAAGACACATTTTTGCCCGAATTGCGCGGCGCCGGTGTCGATTTCCATGGGGAGACTACAATGATGAAACTCTCGAATAAAGGTCCAGCCGCACCGTTGGTGGCCCATCACCACCGGTACGCCCCTTTGTACCAAGCGGTCATTCTCCGTGCCGTGCAGGACTTGGCGCAGGAAGAACACCAGGACGAGGCCCGCGAATGGCTGCTTTCTCCGGAATCTGATCACGCCTTCGCCACCGCCGGAATCAGCCCGAATAGCATACGTCAGCAAATGATCTAGATTGGGTCAGAAGAATGCGAGCTCGGATGGAGCAAACGAAAGGAACCATTATGCGGAAGTTAGTCGGTATAGTTTTTGTCTGTTTGACAGCCTTTCAGGCTTTGTCCCAATCCCCGTCGAAGTATCAAGTGGGCACTATCACCGAGGTCAAGATTCATCAGAGTGCCGAGAAAGTCGGCACCTCAGACGCCGCCAGCTATGACGTGTCCGTTAAGGTGGGCAATACGATTTATGTGGTGCTGTATACCCCTCCACTGCGCGAGGTGACCGTAAAGTACGCTGCCGGGCGCGACGTGCTCGTGCTCGTGGGCAAAAGCACCATTCGATACAACGACCTGTTGGGGCAGTCGTATGAGGCCCCTATAGAGAGCCAAAGGCCTGCGGCGAATCCCCGAGGTCCTATCCCAGTATCTGACGCGGCACGCTGACGCATGACTTCTGAAGACTGCTGCGGCAAGCATGAATCACGAAACATACAAACAGCTTCTAGAATTAAGGGAAGGATACTGATCGTTAGTTTGGAACCCACCTTTCTCTAAACCTCGCGCAGCACTCACTCTCTCCAGCCGCTAGCACACCGATTCTCCTCCTGAGTGCTCACCCAAAGTAATACGAAGGTATTGCCACCATCACTGCTAATCATGGGAATCGATCATGCTCCGGTATTCGTTACAGGCGAATACGCTCGCTGCTTCCTTCAGAAAAAGCGCCGCTCGCATTTTGTCCGACATTGCCGATGCGAGTCCGCTGACTGCTCGTCATTTTGCTGAAGATACAGCGCGATTCACGAAGATTAACACTGTGTTTTCAATGCACTGCAGATGGCGCACTGCCTGCATATAGGCATGGCACATGGCGCACTCAGAAAGGAGATGACCATGTGCGAGGAAATGAAAGCGGAATCTCAACTGGAGGCTCGATTAGGTTCGCAGGACTCGGAATCGTTTAACTCTGCTTCCTTCATTGGGCTGCGCAACATTCTTCCCAGCAATGTCGACATCATCTCGCCCTTCGTGGACCAGCTCATCCTCTTCATTTCGAAGTTGCGACCGGCAGACGAAGACAACTATGAAATTGAACTGGCACTGCGCGAAGCCCTGGTGAATGCCATCGTCCACGGCAACCAGAACGATCCTCGCAAGCGGGTTTATGTCAACTGCCGTTGCACCTCAGGTGGAGACGTCTCGATAACCGTCGAGGATGAAGGTGACGGATTTGACCATGGCGCCGTCCCGGATCCAACGTCTCCAAGCAATCGACTGCGGACGAACGGGCGCGGGATCTATTTGATCCGAACGCTTATGGATCAGGTCGTTTTCAAACAGGGCGGTTCGGTCGTGCACATGCGCAAGAGAGCGAGTACCGGATCAGACGCGAAGCGGAAAGCACAATGATCCAACGACTCTCAATCACCGCTCTCGCTCTTGTGCTCCTCACCAGGCTGGCATTCAGCCAGGGCGCACCTCAACCAGGCGGATCCATTCAGGGTGTGGTTTTCACAACGGAACAAAGTCATGCCCGTTCAATCGTGCCGGGCACGAAGCTTTCGCTGGAGGGAGCTTTGCACCTCGAGGCTGAGAGTAATAGCGACGGCACATTCGTATTCTCCAATATCCCGCCCGGCTCTTACACCATTAGCGCACAAGCACCGGGTTTGACGGCAAGCCAGAAAATCGAGGTTCAGCCAGGAGCGGTTGCGCAAGTCGATGTGGAAATGAAACTCCAGATCGTGGCGGAGTCAACAACGGTAACCGCCAGCTCAGATCCGGTTGATGCAAAGGAATTCTCGGGAACCAACGCAATCGGTGAGTCCGCAGTCGTCCACATGCCGAACCGGGATGAGCACTTCGAGAACCTGTTGCCTCTGGTTCCAGGAGTCGTCCGCGGCCCAAATGGCCAGATCAACATGAAGGGCGCGCGCGCTTCTCAGAATGGATCCCTGGTAAACAGCGCAGATGTGAGTGACCCTGCCACGGGTGTGACTGCGATCAACATACCCATTGATGTGGTTTCAAAGGTAGAGGTCCTTTCCACACCGTACGACCCCGAGTATGGGAAATTTACAGGTGCGGTGTCCAATGTCGAGACCCGGCCTGGAGACTTCAACAAATTTCGTATTTCTGCTCAAAATTTAATTCCTCGTGCACGACGGGTGGATGGTTCGATCATGGGTCTGGCCGCAGTTACGCCCCGCATTACATTCTCTGGTCCTCTGCTGAAGGATCGCATCGCCTTCACCGAATCTCTCGAATACCGCTACGAACGCAACCCGGTCGATAGCCTGCCCCCGCTGCAGAGTTATAACCGCTCGGAAAACTTTAACTCCTACACTCAATTCGACGTCAACATCAGCCAGAAACAAACAGCGACGGCATCATTCGCAGTGTTTCCTCACAAGTTTGACTACTACGGGCTGAACACCTTCACCCCACAGCCAAGTACGCCTGACTTGCATGAGCGTGGATATGAAGGATACCTGCAACATCGTTACGTCACTGATTCGGGCGATTTGCTTACCTCGCAGGTAAGCTTCAGGCGATTTGACGCCAACTTGCTCCCCAACAGCAACGCTCCCTATCGGCTTCTGGTTGAGACCACTGAGGGTGGCTTCTTCAATCATCAAGATCGCGATACGACACGAACGGAGTGGGAGGAGATCTTGCGATCTCATCCACGTCATTTTCACGGATTGCACGAACTTTACGGGGGTCTGGACTTCTCGCACAGCTCTTATGACGGACGGCAGGAGTTTCTGCCAGTAGACATCGTCGGGGTAGCCAACTATCCGCTGGAACGAATCCAGTTCGGACCGACGTCCACTTTTGCCGTGGACAAGAATGAGACGGCTTGGTTTATCGGGGATAAGTGGACCGTTTCAAACCGCCTGTCATTCGATCTGGGGCTTCGTTTTGATCGTGATTCGATTTCAGATTCGATTAACACCGCCCCGCGCATCGGATTTATTTTGGGCCTCACCGGCGATGGCCGGACTGTGCTCAAGGGCGGTGTTGGATTGTTTTATGATCGCATTCCGCTCAACATTCCCACATTTACAGACCTGCCGACGCGCATGGTGAACACCCTGGGCCCGTCGGGGCAAATCCTAACGGCAACAGACTACTCGAACGCGATCCCCAACCGGCTACGCAACCCGCGCAGCGAAGTTTGGAATCTTGAACTCGATCGGCAGATCACCAGTGACTTTTTGCTCCGGGTTGCATATCAGCAGAGAAACACGGTCCAGAACTTTTTCTTGAATCCGTTTTCGTCCGGGGCAAACGGTGTGCTTGCCTTGTCCAATCGGGGAAACGACATTTACAAGGAATTCCAAGTCACTGGGCGCTATCGTATTCACCGCAGTACTCTGAACGCTTCCTACGTCCGCTCACGAGCCTTTGGCGATCTGAACGATTTCAACCAGTTTTTCGGGAATGATCCTCAGGCCGTAATTCAGCCCAATCAGCGTGCTCGTCTCAACTTCGACGCTCCCAATCGATTCCTGGCGTGGGGCGAAATTGCCGGGCCCTGGAAACTTACGTTCGCGCCGGTGCTCGACCTTCACACGGGGTTTCCTTACTCAACGACTAATCAATACCGAGAGTTCGTTGGACCGAGAAACGAACAACGCTATCCACGGTTTGTGTCAACCGATCTGCAGGTCTTGCGTGAGATCCGGCTCCCTATTAAGGAAAAGCACGCGCGGGTGGGATTCGGCGTGTTCAACGTCTTCAATCGTGCGAATTATCGTGACGTTCAGAACGATCTCGACAGTTACCGCTTTGGCGAATTCTTCAACGGCATAACCCGAACCTTTCACGGCAAGTTCGTAATGGAGTTTTGATTATGAAGCTGACACTTAAGGCTGCTAGTTCAATTATCGCAATGGCCGTCTCCATGGCGGGGACCGCCCCCGCGCAGGCCGCTGACCACCTGCCATCCGCAGATGATGTGGTTAGGAAGATGATGTGGTTCGATGCCCAGCGCCAAGCTGAACTCACCGGATACGCGGCCACTCGGCACTACGTTGCGGTTAACAAGAACCGGCACGCTGAGATGGTCGTACACGTAACCTGTGACAGTAACGGTGCCAAGCAGTTCAGCATCCTAGGTGAGGAGGGGGCGGGGTCGATTCGCAAGCATGTTTTTCACAAGCTGCTGAGCGAGGAGACGGAAGCCTCTCGGCGCGGAACCCGTAACAACACGCGCCTCACTCCGGATAATTACGACTTTCAAGTGGTCGGCAAAGAAACTCTGGAAACGGGCCCCGCGTATGTCTTGTCTGTCTCCCCGAAAAAGGAAAACAAATACCTCATCGACGGAAAGATTTGGGTTGACGGAAACGACTATTCGATCGTTCGCATCGAGGGCCAGCCCGCGCGGAATCCGTCGTTTTGGGTGCGCAGCGTTCATTTCGTTCACACCTACCAGAAAGTTGGACCATTCTGGTTCGCCTCTTCCACTCATACAACGAGTGAGATCAGGATCTTCGGCGACTCAGAATTAACGATCGATAACTCCAACTACACTTTAGATCCTCCGCACAAGTCCGCGACCACCTCCACAGACTTCGAAAGCGAAGTGAGGATGCCGCAATGAAGAAGGCACACCTGGCGGTGGCGTTTACAGCTATTGCCCTCTTTGTATGGGTCCTCGCCCACATTGGTTTTTCGCCGCTCGTCGAGCAATTAAAGGCCATGCGAATTGCCTTGCCGATCGTTCTCGCATTGAGCCTATTGCGCCTGCTCCTGCAAAGCATTACGTGGTCCGCGTCGCTGCGAGGCCGCCAGATTTCCTTAAGCCTCCCAAAATTGGCCGGCGCACGATTGGCTGGCCAATCCATGGGATATCTGACCATCCTCGGTCCAGTAATCTCCGAGCCGTTGAAGATCAAACTACTCGGTACTTCGACCGGGGCAACAATCGCAGCCACGTTTCTCGACAATGGCGTGTACTGGTTTACCTCGGCCCTGCTCGCAATCATGGGTATTGCCAGCCTTCCCTTTGTTGCTGTTCACGGCGCAGTCTACCGCTCCATCCCAGCCGCCATCGCGCTTCCTCTGATGGTCTTTGTCATCACTCGCCGGAATCCAATTTTGTCGGGACTGGTGCGCGCACTTGGCAAGAAGGCTCCATCATGGCTGACGCGTGCCGAAGAGTTCGAGTCGTCGATTCGACAATATCGAGTGAATCAGCCCGCATTGGTCCGTCGAATGTTCTGGATCGATGTCGCGTGCCAGGCACTGGTTGCGTCCGAGGTGGTGGTTGTGCTCTGGGCTCTCCACCTATCCATTCATTTTTTCACGATTCTGGTGATTGAGGGTGTGACGCGTGGACTAAAGATGCTGAGCGGATGGATCCCTGCGCGCCTGGGCTCTGACGAGGGCGGGGCGATCTCTGCGTTTGCGCTCATCGGGTTTTCACCGATGCTCGGTCTTGCGTTGGCCCTAACCCGCCGCGTCCGCGACCTTCTCTGGGCTTTCATCGGGATCGTCTTGTTGGCCTGGAGCTCCCGTGGAGCGCAACCGCAAGACATGCCGCGACCCATCCCAACGAATCTAGCCGAGGAGGCTCTCTGATGCAGGTGGTCATCGCCATTCCAGAACTCGCCGGCATCGTCGGCGAGCAGCAAGCGACCGAGATGCTCATGCGACCGGTGGCGGGTGTTCCTCTTCTGATGCGAACTGCGTTGACCGCGGTGCGGGCAGGCGCCAGCGAGGTTCTCCTGATTTGTCCGGTCGCCTTGAGCGACCCGCTTCTCGAGCGATTCATGACAGAACTCACGCCGCGTGGAGTTCAAGTGACCAGCATCCGGGTCACCGAGTTCGATCCGCGGGCACAATCGTCCTGGGTGACCCTGAAGCCATTCCTGGAGAAACAGTTTGTCTGGCTGCCTTGGAACTGGGTCACGATCAAACACTCAATCCTGCAGTTGCCGTTAGTAAAACTGGAGTTTGTGGACTGGAACAAGCCTGCTTTCACCACATGGCAAGAAGTAGATCACCAGATTGCCTCGAAAGTCCGTGGCCCACGAAGTGCGGGGGGAATCGCGGTCACCTCGCGACTGAGCGCCGCGGCTGCTGAACGGTTTCTGGTCGCTAATTCTGGAAAAGTTTCGGACGGCATTCATTCATCTTTCAATCGCCGGATCTGCCGCCCCTTTGTAAGAGTGCTCTCTCACACCTCAGTCACTCCGAACGCGGTGACGCTAGCCGGAGTTCTCGTCTCCACTATACCGGCCATCGCTTTTGCGCATGGGACGTACTGGTGGTCGGTTCTCGGTGCCTTGTTTTTTTTCATCGCAGGACTCTTTGATGAGGTCGACGGCATGTTAGCCCGGCTCAAGTTCGCAGAAACACCGCGCGGAACTTACTTTGAGGGTATTGCCGACGGACTTAGCTATTTGCAGCTTTTCACGGGCATCACCATCGGCATGTATCGGCACTACGGCGGGATCGCGATTTTCATGGGCATTGCACTCCTCGTAGGCGCCATTCTTGCTTTGATTGCTACTTCGTTACAGCGCAAGCGTGCGACAGACCCCGACCGGCCGAACGAATATCTTGGCCGTTTCTATGAGCTGCTCGAGAAAGACTCGCACAACTGGATTTCCCGCGTTATCCGCCAGGTCCAGGGTTTTCAACGAAGACCACTATTGATCCATTACATCGTCCTCTTCACTATCCTTGGGTTGCTGCCAGTGGTATTTGTGCTCGCAACCATCGGCGCCAATCTTACATGGATCTTGACGCTCTATTTCAACCGTAGGTTCTTTATGGAACCTGGGACCGATGTGAAACCGGCAGTAAGCATGTTCAAGGAGGCGTTATGAAGGCGGTAATCTTGGCCGCAGGCAGGGGCACGCGGATTCGCTCCGTACATGGAGAACACCCGAAGTGCCTGATTGAAGTCGATAACACCACGATTCTGGATCATCAGCTTAATGCTCTATCTACGGTCGGAATCAACGAGGTCGCAATTGTTGTCGGATACGAGAAGGAACAAATCATCGCGCATGTACATGCCAGAAAACTCGCCACCCAAAGGATTCACTTTATTGAGAATCCGGCCTTCGCTAGCACTAATAACATTTATTCTCTCTGGCTCGCACTCGATTGGCTGGGTGGCGACAGTTTCATAGTTCTTAATGCTGACCTCATCTGCGATCCTAAAATCCTTGACCTCGCCTTACGTCCACAGGCGCCGATTTCGGTGATGGTGGACCCTTTGTGGCGGGATGAGACCATGAAAGTCATCATCCTGGATGATCATGTAATTCGAGTGCGGAAGAAAATTTCTCGGGAGGAGTTTAGCGGCACTTCAATCGGTATTATCGTCTTCTGCAAGGCCATACAGGACAGACTTGTCCGTAAGATGAAAGATTTGATCGTAGCTGGTCAGGTCAATGAATTCTTCACTGTCGCCGTGGAGGAACTGGCCAGCGAAGGAGTTCCTGTCGGCTATACCACCACTGATGGTTTGCCGTGGGCGGAAATCGATGACCCAATCGATCTGACGTTCGCCCAGCAAAATGTATTCCCGCAACTTACGCCAGTGGTAATGTGACCGTATCGATGAACGAAATTACTGCCGAGAACTTTGCGCCCGATCGATGGCTTTCCTGGCCGCGCACGTCGGTTCGGGTTATCGATTGGAATATTGACCGCGGTTTAAAGCTCTCGGAGATCATCGATTTCCTGGGCGACTCTCATGCGGATGTTTTTCTTCTTCAGGAGGTTGACATCAATGCGCAGCGAACGCACAAGCTCAATATCGCCCAGGAAATCGCCCGTAAATTGCGCCTGAATTACGTTTTCGGACGAGAGTTCATGGAGCTGACTCAAGGTTCGAAGGCCAGCCCTGCGTACCATGGACAGGCGACACTGTCGCGATGGAAAATGTCGGACTCGCGGATAATCCGCTTCCAGCGTCAGTCCGATTTTTGGAAGCCGCGCTGGTTCAAGCCGAGGCTGCAAGCATTTCAGGAGCGTCTTGGCGGAAGAATCGCCCTGGTCACCGAGATCGATATTCAAGGCTTGTCCATCGTGACCTATAACCTACATCTGGAGAGCCGCTCGGATGACGACCTGCGGCTGGCTCAATTGAATGAAGCCTTGCAGAATGCTACGACATACGATGCGGCGCGTCTGCTCATCCTGGCAGGCGACCTCAATTTGAACGCGACGAGCCCCGGAGCATCCGAGTTGCTTGCCCGCGCTGGATTCCGCGAGGCGGTGCCGACAGCGTATGTCGCTACGACTCCGCATCGTCATTTGCTGGAACCCGGCCGCCATATTGACTGGGCTTTCGTGCGAGGCTCCTCGCAACCAAATGCTGGCAAAGTCCTGAAATCCGTCAAAGCATCGGATCATTACCCGATCTCATTCGAGTTGCGGCTGAGCGCATCCGAGCGGAGAGTTACGTCTTCCGGGTTTATGTCACCCCTCTGAAGTGGCGCGCCGTTCGCAAGCCGATTCCCCATTCTCCTCTGGACCGCTCGCCGGGAGTAATACGAAGGTATTGCCAACCCCATCCTCCGTGGTTTGAACCTGCCGGGATGACCTGATCAGCTTTGTGGCTGAATGCGCCCCCACCGCCCGCCAACAATGTTCGCTCCATGCTGCCCGGGTCTGTCGTAGGACATCCGCTGAGCGTTCGTCATTTTGCTGAGCATGCGGCCGCTTGTAAGTCCGCACGTTGCTTATTTTCAGCAATTTCCGTATGGCGCTCCGTTTGCATTGTGGTCTTGTGTCGGTTGATCAAAAAAGGAAAACGACATCCAGGGTGACAGGAAGAAACGCAGAGTACATGGGAGAGAACCTGCTCCCATGTACTCAGATCAAAAAGGACCAAACCCATGCTGAGCTTATCCGGAATTCGTTTAGCAACTCTAGTGGCAATGATCTTAGCACTTCCCCTGTGCTTGCTTGGACAGGATGGAAACTCAGAGCTGAAGTCGGGAATCATCGTCGGCACGGCAATCGACGTAAATGGTGATCCGGTACCCAACGCCACGGTTGAGCTCAAGAACTCTGACAGCGGCGATCGTCGCACCGTCACTACTCCGGAAAACGGATCCTTCGAGTTCCGCAACGTGCAACCGGGAGTGCCGTGCGAAATCAGCATTACTGCCAAGGACTTTGCCGTTTGGAACTCGTCCCGCATCACGCTCGAACCAGGGCAGTTCAAAATCGTGACGGGAATTCAACTGCAGATTCGAGCCGCGATCACGCAAGTCCAGGTCAAGTACGACCCAGTGCAGGTCGCCGCGCAACAGCTCAAGGCGCAGGAACATCAAAGAGTTCTGGGAGTGGTACCGAACTTTTATGTCTCTTATGAAAAGAACCCGGCACCTCTTACCGCAAAGATGAAATTTCAGCTTGCACTAAAGGTGTCGGCCGATCCGGTGACGGTTGCTGGGGTGTTTGGCATGGCCGCTATCCGACAGGCGGCAGATAGTCCTCACTACGGTCAAGGCTGGGGTGCTTACGGCAAACGCATCGGCGCAACTGCAGCTGACGGTTTCTCGGACATTATGATCGGGGGCGCCATATTGCCCTCCTTGCTTCATCAAGATCCCCGTTACTTCTATCAAGGAACGGGCACAACCGGCTCTCGCATCCGGCATGCGATGTTCAGCCCATTTGTCGCCCGGAGCGACAGCGGAAAAACAGTGCCAAATTACTCCAGCCTCGGCGGAAATCTGGCGTCGGCCGGCCTCTCGAACCTTTATTTTCCCCGTGCGAATCGCGGTGTCGGCCTTGTGTTCGGGAATTTCGCAATCGGTACCGCGGAACGGATTGGTGCCGGTCTAGCTCAGGAATTCATCATTGGCAAATTCACCAAAAGGAGTGGTCACATGGAGTGACGCCTCAAACCAATGAACGGCTAGAACCGCGAGCCGAACGTTTTTCATAATTCTGCCCCGATCCCGCCTCAATTTCCCACCATTAACCCCACCGTTCTGGCCCGGGTCGCCACGCCCGGGCCCAGCCCTTTCTATCTGCCGGTTGAGTGCTGCCGTTCGCATGAGCAAGCTGGATCGCGCTCGAACTGTGACGCAGTCCGCTGATGCCTCGGCATTTTGCTGAAGACAAAGCCTGTTTTTGTCTCGTCGATCATTACACGCCAGTGGTTTGCGAACGGCGCTCGAAATGCAAGGTCGAGAGCAGCCGGACAAATGCGAATCGCGAATCCGGCAAGCGAGTTCAGAGAATCAGGAGCGCAGATCGGAGGAATCAGGTTATGTTTCGCATCGCTGCGGAAACCTGTCGTGAGTTTACATTCGCCGAAATTCTCATTCTTGCGGCCATGAATGTGGAGTCCATCCGGTTGAGAAGCGACCGTATCCCCTCGAGGACTGCTCCAACACAGACCAAAAGCATTCTCGACTAGGAGAAGAATATGCGGTGGTTGAAATGGACTCTTGCTTACCTGTTCGATTGTGTTCATCGGCATACCACGTGGCCGCATCGCAACCGCGACGGATTTGCATACGTCTGTTGTCTGGATTGCGGTCGTGAGCTGGCATATTCGCTCGAGCGCATGCGCATCGTCACTAGCGAGGAGCTACTGCAGGAACAGAGTGGTTTATACGTCCTTGGAGCAAGCAAGGCATAACGGAGCCAATTGTGCTCCGAAGCTCCCTGCGACGCTGGATTGTCAGTTGGTTCGGTGAAGAGCCGCGAAAGGATGAGTCGATCTATGAACCGCAAACACGTTAAGATCATTTGCACAGTTCTCTTATTTGCAGGCTGTTTGATTCCTGCCACTCAAATAGAAGCTCAGTCAGTCCCGACCGCGCAAAAAGAGACCGCCCACGCCATCGGCCCACTCGAGAAAAACACAATGTCAACCCCGGATGCGGTAAGGGAGGCCTTGCGGCTGGTATCTTCGCGAACCCGCGCCGCGGGCCACGACGGATCAGTTCGGAACGCAATCATAATAGGATTCGTAGGCGGCTTCGTAAAGCACGATGACGTGAACCATCCCGAGGTGCACTTCGCAGCGTTGCTTCGTGCAGACTACCACGCTGACATTCACGCCGAGGTCTTCTCAAACCACGAGGGAACGAAAGCTCTGTACCGAGCACTGCAATTGTTAGATGCCAACAGCGACGGCGTGATTTCGTCCAGTGAGAAAACGCAGTCTGACATTATTATCTATGGCCACAGTTGGGGTGCCTCGCAGACGGTTACATTGGCCCGTGAATTGGGGCGGCGTGGTATCCCCGTGGCCCTCACAATTCAAATCGATAGCGTTCGTAAACCCCACCAGGACGATTCTAGCATTCCTCCCAATGTGAGGAACGCCGTTAACTTCTATCAAACGAAAGGCCTGATTCACGGTCGGAAAACGATTGGTGCGGCGGACCCGGAACGGACCAACATCATTGGAAACGTTAAGATGACCTATCGAAACCATGAAATCAACTGTGACAATTATCCCTGGTTGGCCCGTCACTTAAACCGGGGGCACCATGAAATCGAGAATGATCCTATCGTTTGGGACGAGATTGGTTCACTCATCGATTCGGAGCTGTCGAAAACAACGACACTCCTTCAAGCATCTGTACCTTCTCCACTGCCTTCGTCAAGATGAACGCCAACCGCATACCTCGACGATCAACCCGCACTTTTTGAAGGTGCTGTCGGCGATACCTAGCGGGTTCGCAATCGTGAAGTCTGATTTCCACGCCCTCTGAAAGTGCACATGGCGCTTCAGGGTGAGCCCGCAAATTGAGCAATTGAGGATGATCACGTCGAGTGATGTTCCCTCAATAGGCTTCAAGTCCAGAGCTGTGAGTCGATCTACCCGTTCCGGCAGCCCGCCTCAATCTTCCCACCACTGTTTCTTCCACTCCATTCCGGGTCGCAAGGCCCGGGCTCCAGCCTTAGTCGGGATGCTGAAAATAGTGTGTCCACTCTATGGCTCTTGCTCATCATTCGTCATTTTGCTGATCGCACGCCCCGATTCTGCGAACTCGCGTCTTTCTTTTCAGTCGTTTCCGGATGGAGAGCCGGTTGCATTCATCTTTTGTGTCGGTGGACTGGAAGGAGATCAACATGTGCATCATTAACGATCCGCCGGAAATACACCTTCACCAGACAACGACCGTCACGCCCGCGCAGTTTGTAACCGGGCTCACCGATTTCGGGCCTGGCCGCGCGAAGCTCTTTGGCAACAGCTCCGATCAGTACCTCAAGGTGCATTACCGAGGCCGATCGCAAGCCGAGGTCAGTGAAGGCTCAAGAGGCGTTTGGGAACGCCTGCAGTACGACTGGTCCGATCCCGACCATGTCGTCCTGACGACCATGGATTCCAACGTGTGGGGAGGAGCGTCCGGGCACACCTACAACTTCACGCGTCAGCCTAGGGGAACGACCGACATCGACCTAGTCGTCGTACGGGAGGGCAAGAACTGGAAGGGCCGGATGCTTGGCTTCGTGCTGAGAACCATCGGCAAGCGCGTTTTGCAAAGAGCATTTGAAAAGTCCGTCAAAGCCATCGAAGCCCGGAACGGCGCGGGCAAGTTAGCGAATCACCAGATCGAACTATGTCGAATGAGAAATGCGGAGAGGTGCAGCCAATTCTGATGCGCAGCATAGTTCCAACGACGGAGGATCTCCAAATCGCCATAGATCATAGGGAAGAAGGCAGCATTGTGCGCTTGCGTGGTCGCCTCAACATCGATTCCTCTCCCGCTCTTCGCGATCAACTTCTGGCCATGTTACAAGCGCAGTCGCCGCAACCGGTCATCGTTGATTTCAGTGATGTCTCTTACGTGGATAGCTCAGGCATTGCCACGGTGATCGAGGGGCTCGGCATCGCACGCCTGCGGCGGAAAACATTGTGCCTGCAGGGCTTGAAAGGCCGCATTCTTCATTTATTTCAGGTTATCGGCATATCGGCTCTGTTCGAAAAGAACGGCTGCCAGAGCCCTTCATCGGTGTCGCAGGTATCTTAATGGCAAATATTTTCGAAGATGTTGGAACGAGGACCATCAACGAACTCGATTACGTCGGGAGCTTGAACATTCAGTTGTGGTCAACGCTGCGCGCTATGAAGAAGGCGTTGCCTTTTATCGGGAACCGCTACCGCTGGGAGGCAACTGTACGGCAGATACTTCAGATCGGGTATGACGCGCTGCCGATGGTTTCTTTGATGGCGATCTGCACCGGCTTTATTCTTGCCCTGCAAGGAGCCTCCGAGTTGCGACGCTTTGGGGCTCTGCATTATGTCATCGATCTGGTTGCGGTCGGCTTCACACGCGAGCTCGGCCCGCTACTGACAGCGATTGCGGTCAGCGGACGGTCGGGATCGGCCTTTGCAGCCGAGATCGGGACGATGAAGGTGACCGAGGAACTTGATTCTTTGCGGGTCATGGCGCTCGAACCCATCGAGTTTGTGCTTGCACCAAAGTTTCTGGCCGCGCTGATCAGCATTCCGTGCCTGACTATCATTTCCACTTTTTTCGGCATCGTCGCGGGCGGATTGTTCATGTTCTTCAGCACGCGGCTCGCACCATTGTTGTATTTGCGATATGTGATGGAATCCATTGCTCTACGCGACGTGATCACCGGCCTGATCAAAAGCGTGGCTTTTGCCACCATCATCGCTCATGTCGGGTGCCTGGAGGGGTTCCGCGTGCGTGGGGGACCGGATTCAGTTGGCCGCTCGACCACCAGCGCGGTGGTGAAGTCAACTTTCCTCGTCATCGTTGCCGACGCGATCTTCACCGCCATCTTCTACTTCACCGTGAGACCCTGATGCCCATCATTTCCATTCGCGATTTGGTGGTTGAATACGACGGTCGGCGAGTCTTGGACGGCCTCAATCTCGACATCGAACCGGGAGAGACGATGGTCCTGCTCGGTGGCAGTGGCTCCGGAAAGAGCACACTGTTGCGCCAGATCATCGGGCTCGAGCGGCCAAAATCCGGCAGGGTGATCGTCAAGGGGGTTGATATTACCCGTTGCTCGCCTGGGGAGCTGAAAAAGGTTCGCCATTCCATTGGCGTAGCGTTTCAAAGCGCGGCTTTGTTCAACTCGCTCTCGGTTAAGGATAATGTCGCGCTGCCCCTACGCGAACACACCAGGTTGGCACCATCCATCATCGATCTGATGGTTTGGATGAAGTTGGCTGTAGTCGGTTTGGCAGATTTCGGAAAATTACTCCCACAGGAATTGTCGGGAGGGATGAAGAAGCGCGGCGCCGTAGCTCGCGCTCTCGCACTGGATCCGGAGATTTTAGTGCTCGATGAGCCGTCGGCCGGGCTTGACCCCATCGTCGCGGCGGAACTGGATGAGCTCATTCTCCTGCTGAACCATGCCTTCGGGATGACCGTGATCGTCGTCACCCATGAAATGCCGAGCGCGTTCCGGATTGCAGACCGCATTGCCATGCTGCGCAGGGGAACCTTCATCTCGGTTGGAACCAAGGATGAGATTAGGGCAAGCCAGGATCCCCGTGTCCGGAACTTTCTCGATCGTGTTCCTGAGGACATCGCAAGCGCGACCGCAGTGGCCGCTCACTTCGAAAAATATTTGCACAGTCAGGAGACCCGTCAGTGACAACGGAAGCAAAAGTCGGCGCGTTCGTCGTGGGATGTTTCGCGATCCTGGCGTTCACGGTCATTTATCTTGTGAACGCCCAGTTCAGCGGTGATCACGTTCCCTATCGAACCTATCTGCGCTATGCCGGCGGACTTGAGCCGGGCGCAGAGGTGCTCTTTGGTGGGATCCACGTAGGCAAAGTAGCATCCGTCCGACCATGGACGTCGGATCCGACGAAGATCGAAATTCTGCTAAACGTGAAACAAGGTACGCCACTCAATGAAAAGTCTGTGGCCAAGCTAGGGTTGACGAGCGTCATGAGCGCCGCTTCGCTATCGATTAGTACCGGTAGCAATGATGCAAAACGCCTCCCCCCTGGATCGTCCGTCCCCTCCCAGGAAGCGGCCAGCTTGGATGAGATCGCCGGAAAAATGGCCGGTGTTGCGGACAACGCAAATGGCCTCATCACTCAAGTACGCGGAGAGCTGCAAGGCATTACAGGCGACACGCGAAGTCTCCTCGCGAATTTGAACACCATGACCGGTAAGCCGAATCAGCAGAAAATTCAAGCCGTATTGGACAATGTCAACGGAATGTTGGCGACTGAACAGCCTAAAATCGATCGTCTCACGGATCAACTCAATACGCTAGCCGAGCATGCAGATACAACCATTCAGAACGTGAATGGCACGATCACAGACGCTCGAGAACCGCTTCGCCAAGACCTTACTCAGTTGCAGAACACTTTGCAGCAAGCCAAGCAATTACTGGGAGACATGCAGGTGATGGTGCGAGCCAATGACTACAAGATCAACGATACGGTCGAAAACCTGCGGGTGGCAACCGACAACCTGGATCAACTGACCGACTCGCTGAAGCAGCGTCCGTGGAGCTTGATTCGGATCAAGCAGCCTAAAGAACGCGCAGTCCCACAACAAAAGTGAGGTAGAGATGAAGAACAAACTGATCCCAATTTGTTTTGTCCTGACGGGCATGATTACTTTGGCTGGCTGCGGGGGGGCAGTGAAATACCCGAACTACTACACGCTCAATGTTCCGCCGCCACCGGATCCGCCAGCCCAGGAGGGCGTCCGCGCATCCTTGGCGGTGCGCGAATTCCGATCGCCCACTTACCTGCGTCAAGGCGCGATTGTCTACAAAACGTCTCCGGAACAAATCGGTTTCTACAATTACCATCGCTGGGCGGCTGATCCGCGAGAGGTCGTGACCAATGCCGTGACCGAGCGCTTGCGCGCCAGCGGAAACTTCACGCAAGTAAAGCCGTATGATGGCCGATCTGACATCGATTACGTGCTAAGTGGACGCATTGAGAAACTCGAGGAAATTGACTATGAGGGCGGGGTCAAAGTTGAGGTTGCAATCTCGGCTCAGATGACGAACCTTGCCACTGGTGCGGCAGTCTGGACGAATACCGTCGACGAGGTAGGAACAGTCGGCCAGCGTGATGTACCCGCCGTCGTCTCTGAGATGAACCGGACGATGGAGCGGGCCATCGAGAAACTCCTGACGCCACCTCCTGCCATGTCCGCAACAAAGGGGTGAAAAGGTGTCGGGTGTGGCTCGTTTCGCTTGGGCGACACTGTGTTTCAATGTGGCCGTAGTGCTCTGGGGCGCCTTTGTGCGGGCCACGGGATCGGGGGCGGGCTGTGGCAACCAGTGGCCTCGCTGCGGCAGTGTTCTGGAGACAACCGCCAACGCGCAAACCATTATCGAGTTTATACACCGGATAACAAGCGGCGTTGCGCTGCTGACGGTTGCTATCCTGCTGCTCTGGTGCTGGCGCACAACATCAAAAGGCAACTGGGCGCGCTACTCGGCGATTTTGGCTACTGCCTTTCTTGCAAATGAAGCTCTATTGGGAGCTGCTCTGGTGCTATTCGGCCACGTAGCCCGGGACCAATCTGCCGCGCGAATCCTCCTTCTCGGTTTGCATTTTGGCAACACGCTTCTGCTGCTTGCAGCGCTTGCATTAACCGCAGCTTGGCTTCAGAGTGGCAGTGAGAGTTTCACGTTGATAAAAACACCCACCGAGGTAAGTGTTGTTGTGGGTGGTTTGCTCGCAGTGCTGGCCATTGGTATGGCTGGTACCGTGGCCGCGCTCGGCGATACCCTCTTCCCTGCAACATCGCTCGGCGCGTCAGTATTATGGGACTTCAGTTCCAACAGTCCTGGCCTCTTGCACTTTCGGCTAGTCCATCCCGTGTTAGCGGTCATGGCCGGAGCGTACCTAATCTGGCTTTTGCTGAAGAAGTCGTCACGGCGAATGTGCCAGTCTCACACCTCAGCGGCGATTCTCATCCTCCTATTCATACAAATCGGCATTGGCGTGTTGAATGTATTATTACTCGCTCCTGTTTGGCTTCAGATTCTGCATTTGCTTGTTGCTGATACGATTTGGATATTTCTTGTGCTTGCCTCCGCCGGGCTAGTCTTGGAACCCCCTCACGCTCGCTCAGGCAGCGTAGCTGCGCCGGCGCACGGAATACTAGGAAGTCAATGAGGTCCCGTGGCGCAGCACGAAGGACTCAAAGCTTATCGATCGGTAGCTGCGTTCGGGTAGTACAAGTTTGAGACTTGACCTCGATCACCTGCCCACTTTGCCCCCCCAATTCTCTGCTTCCATCATGCTCCTCGCCGCGGGAATTAACCAATCGGAAGGGCAAATATGCGGTTCTCTGTAGCGTACTTGTACTGTCTGTAAGAGTGGCTGAAACGAGACTTGAGAGAGGGAGACTGCGGAAAGGAGAGGGAAGGTAACGACTGGAAGAGACAGACGATTACGGGTAGTCATGGAATCGCGGTAACTCGAATTGTACTGAGGTCTGTCCAACTTCCCCGTTGCAATGGCGCAAATTGATCCGTTGTGCTCGGATGAACCCGGGCTTTTACTTTCGGCTTGCGCACGCTCCCAATTTTCGAAGGGTCTACTGCAGGCTCAGTGCAGAGGTCCTCTCCCCAGGATGGTGCGCAGTAGTAGACTATCCACCCGTGTGGTTTGAAGATGGTCAGCAGGTGCGCCGGTGGGGTTGCGATCCGATGGCTGGGCGAGGCCAGGCATACCCTACGGGCACGACGCCTACCGATACGGTTGACCGACTGACCGAGATCCTAGAGCATCCCGATTGGGCCGGCCAATTCAAAGTCCTGAAGCGCGACGGCTACCACTTCGCCGTGAGCCTCGAAATCCATTGGCACAGCGGAGGAATCCTCGCACAAAAGCTGGGTCGGAATGAAAAAGCAGTTCCAGGAAATACTAGGTCGCGCCGGCTTCAGCCAGGCCAGCCTGGCCTCGCCCGCGGCGGCGCATTGCCACCGTCCACATCGAGTGAGAAAGGGACTTATGCAGACCCGCGACATTCTGCAGTTTCGCATTCTTCTATGGGGATTGTTCATTGTCCTTTCAGCAGCAGCCCTCGCCCAAGACACAGCCACGCTGGCAGGCACGGTCCGCGACACCAGTGGTGCGGTCATTTCCGGGGCGGCCGTTTCGGTGAAAAACACCGGAACCGGGATCATTCGTAAACTTACGACCAACTCGGCTGGCGAATATGTCGCAGCTGCTCTCCTGCCAGGGGAGTACATCCTCACAGTCACGGCTTCCGGATTTCGCAGCTACCAGGCACAAGGACTCACGCTGCGCGTCGCCCAGAATGCCCGCGTCGACGTCACCCTGCAGATTGGCAGTGAAACTCAGCAAGTCACGGTGCAGGGTGAAGGACTGGCCCAGGTCGACACCGAGTCCTCCCAGCTAGGTGGCACGATCACCGGCAAGGAAGTAGTTCAGTTACAGCTCAACGGACGCAATTTCACGCAACTCATCACCCTTGTCCCCGGTGTCAGTAATCAAACCGGTCAGGATGAAGGTGTGGTCGGCGCCGAAGGCAGCATCAGCTACAGCGTCAATGGAGGCCGAACCGAGTACAACAATTGGGAAGTCGACGGCGGCGACATGATGGATAACGGCAGCAACTTCTCGCTCAATGTCTATCCCAGCGTCGAAGCCATCGAAGAAGTCCAGGTGCTGACGTCAAATTACGGGGCGCAATACGGCAAGAATGGCTCAGGCACGGTCGAAGTCGAAACAAAGTCGGGAAGCAATCAATTCCACGGCTCCGTCTGGGAATTTGCCCGCAATGAAGCCTTCAACGCGCATAACTATTTCGATGTTCCCGGCACACCGAAAGCGGGATACAAGAAGCACGACTTCGGCTACAGCGTCGGTGGCCCAATCTGGAAGAATCACACATTCTTTTTCTGGCTGCAGAACTGGCGCCGCGAGAACGTTCCGCAGAATTTCTACAACTTCGTGCCATCAATGGACAATCGCAACGGCGATTTCACCGACGTCTGTGATGCTGGAAGCGATTGCCCAGTTGATCCCAACACCGGGAATCCATTTCCCAACAACCAACTGCCGTCCGTCGATCCGAACGCCCAGATCCTTCTCAACATGATCCCTGCTCCGAATATAGGCTCCGGAGCGAACTCGATCTTTGCCGCTGCCATCGGACAGCCCACCCACTGGCGCGAAGAACTCATTCGTCTCGATCACGACTTCAATTCCAGAAACCGGCTGACCTTCCGCGCCATTCACGATTCCTGGGATACGACCAAAGCCACCGTAACCTGGGGCGGCATGACATTCCCGACTATCGGCACCCAGTTCATTGGCCCCGGAGTCGAAATGGTTGCCCGGCTCACCAGCACGGTATCGCCAACCCTGCTCAACGAGTTTGTAGCGAGTTACACGACCGATCACATTCACCAGATCAACACGAACCCTTCCGTCTGGACCAGGACCTCGGACTTCACCATGCCCGGCCTATTTCCCGACTTCGGCGGAAAGCTGCCTGGCATGTGCCTGTCAACCAACGGGGCCTACGGCGGCGGATTCTGCGAAGGTCCAACCGCATTTCCCTGGGAAAACTCCAACCCCACATTCACCTATCGCGACAACGTCACGATGAGCCGCGGCAAGCACAAACTCGTCTTCGGCGGTTATTTCATGACCGCCGATAAAAACGAAATGGCCTATACCGACCTCGGCGGCGATTTGTATTTCGATTCGACGTTTCCTGTCTCGACCGGCAATGCGTTCGCCGACCTTCTCATGGGAAACATAGCCAGCTTCTCGCAGGCGAGTTCCCAGCCTAAGTACCACATCAACTTCAAGATCTTTGAACCTTATTTTCAGGACGACTACCACATCTCGAAGAACCTGACGCTGAACCTGGGTGTCCGTATCAGCCTCTATGGCACATTCTGGGAACGCAATCACCTGATTTCGAATTGGACTCCGGCAGCTTACGATCCCGCGAACGCTCCTCGCCTACAGATCAACGACACGCCCGAGATTCCCCAAGGGGCCCTGATTCCCGGTAGCGGCGATCCCTTCGATGGAATGGTGCAGTGTGGCGTGAACGGTATCCCACGCGGATGTCTGAAAGGCCACCTGTTCAATCCGGCACCCCGCCTGGGATTTTCGTGGGATCCAATGGGCAACGGCAGGATGGCGGTGCGTGGAGGATACGGCATCTTCTTCGAGCACACCAATGGCCTGGAGGCGAACGCGGAAGACCTCGAGGGCACACCGCCCATCGTCCAGACTCCCAACCAGTACAACATCAGCGGATATTCCAATGTCGGAGCGGAGGGTTTGCTATTTCCACTGTCCACAACATCGATCCCCGATCGCGCCGTTTGGCCGTACGTGCAGCAATGGCATCTCGATGTCCAGAAAGATCTTTTCCATAACACGGTAGCTACCCTTGCCTATGTCGGAGCCAAGGGAACCCACCTGACCCTGCAGCACGAAATGAATCAGCTGCCTGTCATTGCGGCCGCTCAAAACCCCTTCCTGCCCGGTCAGTCGATCACTGACGACATCTGCAATTCGCAGGCAGGGCCTGTGCTGAAACCCAGCTTCAGAGTGAATGGCAAAAGAGTCCGGGGCCAACCGGCGATTAATATAGCCGTCGCCTGCGGAAACAATCCCGATCTGTTCCGCATCAACTATCCCGGCCTGGGATCGATTCAGCGCGTGGAATCGGTCGCAAACTCGAATTACAACGCACTGCAGTTTTCTCTCCGCAAGACGAGGGGCCCGCTCACCCTTGACGTCGCCTACACCTACAGTCACTCGCTCGACAATTCATCGGACAATCAGGACAGCAACTTCGTAAACTCGGCCGACCTCCACGCCAACTACGCGAGTTCAAATTATGACCAGCGCCACATTCTCAACGTCGCGTGGACCTACGATATACCATTCCACGGTAGCGGTTTGTCGAAGTATCTTCTCGGAGGTTGGCAGTACGCTGGGATAATGACAGCACAGGCCGGGACTCCTTTTTCCGTAGTCAACGGCGTTTACGGCGACAGCGCTGGCGTGGCCGACGGAACCACGGGCATCGGTTCCTATGCAGATCGCGTGGGCGATCCGAACGGCCTGCCAATTTGTCCCCCGCTTGCATCCGACACCAAGGGCGTACCCTTGTACAACTGCGGCGCCTACACGCAAACGCAAGGTTTGACCTTTGGCAATTCCGGCCGCAACAGCCTGACAAATCCCCGCCGCTTGAACTTCGACATGTCGGTCTACAAGGTGTTCAAGCCGATCGAGAAGCTGAATGTCCAGTTTCGTGCCGAAGCCTTCAACATCTTCAACCACACCGAATGGACGGGTGTGAACCCCTACGTGAGCACCACAAATTTCATGTTCACAACCGGCGCTCACATGCCTCGCGTGCTGCAATTTGCCCTAAGGCTCACGTTCTAGAGCTTGAATCGCCGCACGTTCACCTTCAAGATCGCGATGGACGTGAACTGGCTTCGACAGAGAACCTTGATGCCTTAAGGCCTGAGCGGGAGCGTTTTCGATAACCCACTAGGGTTCTATCGCCAGTGTTCAGGCCGAAAGCTGTTGGGCGATGGCAGAACAAGTAGCAGGCCTGAACACTGACGCTAGAACCCTAGTGGGTTTACACTTAAGTTCCGCCTACTTTCGATCCGTTTCGCATCGAGGCGTTTGCCTGAGATCGGTCGATGCGTGTAACCCGAATTTTTCGCGGATTAACACTGCCAATCACATCCGGCGGCTCTAAAATCGATCCGTTGATGGAGGTCCCGGTTTGCCTGGATATCTGAGGCAGGATCACGAGCCCCCGGCTGCAATCGCGAAGAATGGCTGGCGCTACCACCACATTGGAATTCCCACTCAGACCCCGCGTCCCGACGAGGTTCACGTACCCCACTTGTTCATCCGCGTAACGGGATTTCGAACCAGTCCCTGTGGCGTTCAGTGGATGCGATTTGACCCAGATGCGCCTTATCCCGAAATCGTAAAGACGATTGCTCATGTCGCATTCGAGGTGGACGATCTTGCCACCGCGCTGATTGGGCAGGAAATTCTGATTCCACCCAATAGTCCGATCGCGGGGCTCAAAGTTGCCATGATCCTCGACCATGGCGCCCCGATCGAGTTGATGGAGTTTTCGCAAAGCAAGAATGACCGCGAGAGTAAACGGACGGCTAGTTGTCCATGAAAAGCGATTACACGTTTTGACGCCCGGTCAATTTGTGCAACGGGATATTGCGTCAGTTGTCGACTAAGCCGACGGACCCTAATTGCAGTGTAAACTTCTGCGAAAAGGCACGGGATTCTGTTTCTTATGCTTCTCATTGTGCTGCTAACGGCGTGGCTGATCTTCCGAGGAATGGGAGCGGCTGGTGTGCATGTTCTCGCCTCGTGGCAGCATTCCGCTCGGTATGCCTTGGCAGTAATGTTTGTCTTCACCGCAACGGCTCATTTCAATAACATGAAACACGATCTGGCGCAGATGATTCCGTCATATTTTCCGCGTCCCCGTTGACCGTGTACATCACTGGTTTTCTGGAACTTCTCGGAGCGGCGGGATTGGTACTTTACCAATTTCGCAAACTTGCTGGAATTTGTCTCATTGCACTCCTCATCGGAATGTTCATCGGCAACATCAACGCAGCAAAAAAGGGCGTCACGCTGCGAGGCAAACCCCCAACCCCAATGTGGTTGCGGACTCCAATGCAGATTTTGTTTATTGCGCTTCTCTGGTGGTCAACACAGACCTAACAGGCAGTAATGGACGGTCCCAGACTCTCCGGTGGCACGTACCCAGTACTTCACCGGAGATTCTAGCCTTTACCGTGGGTTAAGGGTTTCGGCGGCCCCTTTGTCCTCCACACCCCGATTCCGGTGAGGTGTGCGTTTTCGGGGCTTAACTACAGTTCGCTTTCGCTACGACCTGCGGCTTTGTTAGCCCCCTGGCGGCAGAACGCGTGAAACAAAACTTACGCTCCCTTACGTGCTACCACCCTTCCCGCAAGGAGGAGTGGCGCGACAACGATTGGTCCAAAACGCGCGTTCCAGATCAAACTCCGTCACGACCTCGATTTATCCAAAGCGTAAACCGACCTTTGCCGTCCACGCTCCCTTGATCGTAGCTCCACCGACTCGAGCGAATTTTCATCGCAATGGGTGGGCCGAAGACCCATGAAAACTCAAAACCGTGCGGCTGGATTTTGAGTGCAACCGCATTACGGCAGTTATGGTGCAAAAGGGGAGATGCTATTTAGCCGTGGGTCGCTTTTGGCCGTATCTATCGAGGCCCAGCCGCCGAATCTTCGATTCCAGTGTCTGGCGCGGTATACCGAGTTTCGCGGCCGCGCCTGACGGTCCGGATACCCGTCCATGGGTGTCTGCAAGCGCAGCTTCGATCATTTCCACTTCACGTTCTTCCAACGTCGAAAGGCCTCTTGTTGGGGACGGTTTTGCAGATTCGCTCTGTAGCCAACTCTCATCTACAACGAAAGTCTGGGTTTCACTGAGAATCACCGCACGTTCTACGACGTTCTGCAACTCGCGAATGTTTCCGGGCCAATGGTAGCGTTGTAACTGGTCCAGTGTGTCCCTGCTGATGTGACGGATGGTTTTGCCAGCGGCTTTGGCGAAGCGTTCGACGAAGTACTCCACGAGCAATGGAATGTCATCCGCTCGTTCGCGTAGCGGAGGAACTGCGATCGGAAACACGTTCAATCGGAAAAAGAGATCCTGGCGAAAAGTTCCGGCTGCCACGGCCGCTGGCAGGTCACGATTGGTTGCCGCGATCAGCCGGACATCCACCGAGATTGGGTGATTACTCCCCACCCGCTCAAATTCCTTCTCCTGTAACACGCGCAGTAGCGCAATCTGTGTCTCCATCGGGAGTTCGCCGATTTCGTCCAGAAACAGGGTACCGCCGTTAGCGGCCTCGAACCTCCCCACCCGCCGCTGCAGCGCGCCGGTGAAGGCTCCTCTCTCATGCCCGAAGAGTTCGGAAGCAATCAGCGATTGTGGAATGGCCGCACAGTTGACCCGCACGAATACTCTATTCGCGCGTTTCGATCTCCGATGCAGCGCACGTGCAATCAACTCTTTACCGGTCCCGGTTTCGCCCAAGACGAGAACCGTGGAGTCTGCCGGTGCGACCTTCTCCACGTGCTTCAGCACGTGTCGCATTGGTTTCGAAGAACCGACAATTTCCTCAAACATGGAAGAGCGATCGATTTCCTCTCGCAGAACGAGATTTTCATTGTGCAGCCGCTCTTCCCTCTTTTTCTGGTCATCGATGTCCGTTGCGGTACCGTACCAGCGGATGATCTTGCCGGATTCGTCTTTCAGCGGATTGTATTGAATGAGCTTCCAGCGATACTTCCCGTCCTTTTGCCGGGCGCGCATTTCGATCTCGAAGGGGATCCCTCGTAAAAGCCCTTCCTGGCGCTTGGCCCAGAGGGTGTCGACGTCGTCAGGATGGAAGGACGCCTTCAAAAAACCCTTGGCGTTCACTTCTTCCATCGTAAGCCCGGTTTGTTCCAGAGCTACCCGGTTCGCGTAGAGTGTCGTCCCATCGGGCGAGAGAACCACGATCGCCTGCCGAATCGCATCGGTAGTCGTGCGCAGGTCTTCCTCACTTTGCCTTAGAATCTGCTCGTTGTGCTTGCGGTCGTCGATGTCAATCGCGGTAACGTACCAACGAAAAATGTGGCCGCTTTCGTTGATGAGGGGGTTGTACTGGGCGAGATGCCAGCGATACTCGCCGCTCTTGGTCAACAGCCGCATTTCCAATTCGAAGGGAACTCCCTTCGACAGTTTCATGCGACGCTCCTCGAGTACCTGGTCCAGATCGTCTGGATGGCAGGTTTGCCTTAAGTAGCCTTTATCTTTCACCTCATCCGCGCTCAGTCCGAGCCGATTAATCGCGAACTGGTTCACGTGTAACACCGCGCCATCTGCCGCGAGGACCGTGATGTCAATGGGGATGGCATCGGTGATCGTGAGATCGACTCCCTCTTGACGAACGTTCTGATCGGAGGGATCGAAACTTCGATTCTGACTTGTATTCATAGGTCCGTATCCGGCGAGCTGGAGTATAAGGCGAACCCCCTTGCGACGATGCCGAATTATATCGTCAGCAAATGACGAAGGACACGTCGCCAGCAGATGGTACGCCGCTTCGGCGGTTCACATGGAATGCGCCGGACTGCGTGGTCTCTCAACTGTTTCGGATGGCGGGTGCACCAGTCGGCGCCGTCGCGAGCGCAATCTGCTACTCGCGCCGCAAGGGACGGCGCTCCTGCACCTTGCGCTGCATTCCTTCATACTGCGGCCGGTTCCTTCGTCACTCCAATTCATTATTGTCTTATATCCATAGTAATGACTGAGACGGAGTGCTCAGGAGTCCTCAGCAAAAACGACGGCCCGACAGTGATGGTGCCGGAGGTGATGTGCACCAGGTCGGGGTGTGCATAGTCGTTAGTCTCGCTTAATGCGCCTCCGCTGAGGGTCTCGACGTGAGCGTGATTTACGACTTGAACTCCGGCCAGCGATATCTGCACCGGCATGGCCTTGGTGGGTTCGGTGTTCACAATCTTGATAAAAATCTGGCGCCGACTTGCGGAGCGGCTCACAACCGCGTCAAGCACAGGAACTGTCTTGCCTTCGAGAGTGGAATCAAAGGTTGGCCCGCTCAGTGTACTGGCCAGCCGCTCGCGGCCCAGATGGGAAGCATAAAGCATGTTAACGAGGTATGTCGGGGTGACGAATAAAGTGTGGCGGCTGGCCTGGATGATGCCTCCGCTCCATCCATTCACCAGGTCGGACACGGCGCTCATTTGAACCAGGTCGCCGGTCCGTTCGAAGACGTTCATCAGGCGGGCTCCATACAGCGCGGACTGCATGGACTGTTGAGCCGGGACTGGAAGAGAGGTATTCCATTCGTTGATCGCGAGTTTGATGTCACGGCCGGGCACAAGTTCGCGGATCATCCGCTGCATTTCGCCGTAAACACGTTCGTAGTGCAGCGGGCGTGCCCGCAGGTTGTTGGTGTCGCCATTCATTTCCGTCAAACCGTAATAATGGTGAACCGCTAAATAGTCGATGTTGTTTCCGGCAATGGTCAGAACGGTTCGGTTCCAGTCAAGGTTGTTGTCGCCTGATGCGATGATCTTGATCGAAGGATCCACTGCCTTCATCTTTTGCACGTAGCGATTCAGATTATTGGCATAGGCGGTGGCATCGCTATGTCCGCGTACCCAGTCGCCCCAGATCTCGTTTCCGACCTCCCAATACTGGACATGAAACGGCTCGGGACTACCGTTGGCAGCGCGAACTCGGCCATACTGTGATTGGGCATCACCGTTACAATACTGAACCCAGGCTGCCGCCTCATCGGCGGTGGCTCCGCGTCCTTCGACGTTGACCGTAATGGAGGGTTGGGCTCCAACGCGGCGGGCGAAGAGAATGAACTCATCGGTGCCGAAATCGCTGGGTTCCAGTTCATTTGCCCACGAAGCATTCACCCACACGGGCCGGCGATCGCGAGGGCCAATGCCCCATTTCCAGTGATAATCCTGGGCAACATTGCCGCCGGGCCAACGAATGAATCCGGGATGCAATGCCGTTACTCGCGTTTCGACATCATGGCGCACACCGCCCTCTGCATCACCCGGCATTAGCGAAACCTGATCGATCCACACTCTCCCGTGCCCCGAAAAGATCAGGGCAACTTTCGCCAGCGGATCCGATTTCGAGGGTCGCAGGGTGAACGGATACTTCTTCCAATCACCGGCGATCTGAGTGATGGTCGCGGTAGCATACTGTTCGCCGCCTGTCTCGTCCGCCTCGAGAGCAACATCGACATCTCCAACGTAGTCCGCGCTCTTCAGCCACACGTATCCGTGATATTCAATGCCGGAGCGGAAAGGAATCCATCCCTGATGAATGCCGCGGCGCTGGCTGTCGTTGGCGCGAATCTCGACGCGGAGGGAGTGCTGGCTGGCGAGAGTGTTTTGGTCACTTTCGGCAGGGAGATAATTATCGGCATCCCAAGCGAAATGCATGGCGGCATCATCGTTGCGGTCGTCGGGGTCGCGCTCCCAATACCGTGGTAATCCCAAAGCGTTTGGCTGCTCGTCGAAACCGCGGTCACGGATCAGTTCTGCGAAAAGCCCGCCTTTGATGTCCTGATACATGAACTCGGCAAACTGCCCATAAAGAAGAGGGCTGATGGCATTCTCGATCTTGTTGGCGTCGATTTTGAGAGTCGCAGTTTGTGAACTCGCCGCAGTCAGACTGCATATCAGCAGAGCTAAGGCGACTGCCCAACGACTTGCAGGAAGATTGTTCACAGCACCCTCGCCGCAATTTCGAGACGTCGTATGCCCGAAATTGGTTCGGTCGTAGTGTATCGCGCGGTTCTGTAAACGTTTACAAAAAATCGGTTTCTGCAAAGCTGAGTTTTAATCGTTGCCGGAAGAACACGGGTTGGTGATCCCTGGGGCGTCGACCAGAACACGAACCAGCAATTACCTTTCCTCTTGCCCCTGAGCGCAGCAAGCCGTATATTTATCCGTCCTGAGTAAGCGTTTACTCCAAACCATGAAGACCGGGCCAGACCCGCTGTGGTACGGGCTAGCTCTAATGGAGGGGTCTCAATGCCTTCGAGACGGCAGTTCTTGCAACAGGCTTCTACCGCCGCGTTAGCTCTGTCTTCCAGCACTTTTCTAGGGCGCCTTGCCTCGGCGCAGACTTCGTCAACAGCAGACCAAACCGTTCGCATATTGATCGACGGGCGTCGGGGCATTTCCCCCTTGGATCGCAACTTATTCGGATCTTTTCTGGAGCAACTCGGACGCGCGATCTACGAAGGCATCTATGATCCGGGCTCGAAGTTGTCTGACTCGAATGGGTTCCGTAAGGATGTAATGCAGGAGATACGCACTCTCGGTGTTCCCATGATTCGGTATCCGGGCGGCAACTTCGTTTCAGGCTATAACTGGCTCGATGGTGTTGGCCCAAAGCAGGACCGGCCGCGTGTGCTTGACAAGGCATGGGACTCGCTAAACTCAAATCAGTTCGGAACCAACGAGTACATGCAGTGGTGCAAGGCCGTGGGGACCTTGCCGCTCATGGGCCTGAATCTTGGGACGGGAACTCCTGAGCAAGCGGCCGCCCTTCTGGAGTACTGCAACATCGACAAAGGCACGCAATGGAGCGAACTTCGTCGCAAGCACGGATACGCAGAGCCGTACCACGTGAAGCATTGGTGTCTGGGTAATGAAATGGACGGCCCCTGGCAGATTGGACACATGACCGCGACGGAGTACGGGATAAAGGCCCAGGACACGGCACGCCAGATGCGCTATGTGGCTCAGGATAACTCCCTGCAGTTAATTGCCTGCGGCTCCAGTGGTCCTTTCATGCCTACCTATCTCGAGTGGGACCGCGAGGTCTTGGAGCAGTGTTATGAGAACGTCGACGGATTGTCGTTGCACCGATATCTAGGGAACGATCGAGAAACGGGGGGTGACAGCGCGAAATTCCTGGCGATGAACTTGACGATGGATCGCCAGATTGCTGAAACGCTGTCCGTGTGCGATCTGGTGCGGGGGCACAAGCGATCGCCTAAGAAACTCTGGCTGTCTTTTGACGAATGGAATGTCTGGTACCGCGCGCGGGGTGGAGATGCGGCGGACGGTCACCGGAAAGAAGCGCCGCACCTTCTTGAAGAGATCTACAACCTCGAGGATGCGTTGCTGGTGGGTGGCATGCTCAACACGATGATGCGAAATGCCGATCGCGTGAAGATCGCCTGCCTGGCTCAGTTAATCAATGTGATCGCTCCGATCATGACCAACGCGGATGGACTATTCCGCCAGACCATCTACTATCCATATTCGTGGGCGCTGCAGTATGCACACGGGAAGGTCCTGAATGTGCTGGTCGAGTCGGCGACATACGATGTGAAAGGCCTCGATGCCGTACCCTACATCGACGCGATCGCAACAACCGAAGATGGAAAAACTTCTCTATTCATCCTGAACCGCGACCTAGCGAAAGCTCATGCGGTTGAAGTCGTCTGGGAAGATCAACCGCAGAACCGAGTACTGGCTTCTCAAGTGCTGACCGGAAGCGACCTGAAAGCCGTCAATGGCTTTGACGCACCGGAACGAGTAAAACCACAGGCCTTCGACAAACCTTCCACTGCAAACGGGCGCTCAAAGTTTGAGGTGCCCGCGCGATCTTACACCGTGATTCAGTGGGGAGCGTGAGCACCCTGGAGGCGAGGCGATGTTGGGGGTAAACGTCGCCTTGCCTATACACTTGCACTCTTGCCGGTGCCTTCCACCAAGGTTGTGTACTGGTCAATGGGAAGATTGGTGAATCGCTCCAGTCGGCCGCCGGGCAAGGGCCACATGATCTCCACCCAATCAACCTTCGGACGGGAACCAATCCCGAGCACGACACGCGGATCATGAGAAGCAAGATAGCTCCCACCACCGGTCTTACAGGTGGATCGCTTCAAATCTCCGGCCTGCCAAGTGATGATTGCTCCAATCGCGTCCGGATTGGCTCGCCTGGCTACCAGTTTCAGTCCGAGCCAGTGATTGTGGCGCGCCGCATTATTCTTGATCAGTAAGGGCACGTCGTTGTTTACGCCAACCAGGATGTCTAATGCGCCGTCATTGTTGAAGTCTCCAATCGCCAAGGCACGCGCCGCATAAGGCTTGGTAAACACCGGCCCGCTGGATGCCGCGACGTTCTCGAATCGCTTTCCATTTCCGTGAAACAGCAGCAGGGGCTCGGAATACTTCACCTCACTCGAGTGTTCTTCGATCTTGTCGTCAGGATGTCCATTGGCAATGAGGAGGTCGAGGTCGCCGTCGTTGTCGTAGTCAAAGTATTTCACTCCCCATCCGCTCATCAGGCGGGTCACACGAGTGAGACCGTAAGGAATCGCCATGTCATCGAAGGTTTCATCGTGATTGTTGTGGTAAAGGGAATATTCCTCGTGGTCGGTGTTGGTAACGAACAGGTCGATCCAGCCGTCCTGGTCATAGTCGGCTGCATCCACGCCCATCCCTGAGCGCGCCTTACCTTCGGCGCTGTAACCGACATTTGCCTGCAGGCCGGTATCCTCGAACTTGCCATGGCCCCGGTTGAGGAACAAGGAATTCGCGACGGTGTCGTTTCCAACAAAAAGATCCATACGGCCGTCATTGTTCAGGTCGCAGGCGACGACTCCCCAAGCCTTGCCGAGCGTCTTTGCGATTCCTGACTCCTGGCTTACATCGGTGAAAGTCCCGTCACCGTTGTTGTGAAAGAGCCAACTCGGCATCGGATCGTAAACTTTAGGAATGCAGTAATAGCGCAGGCCGGTTCGCAGGTCGCCGCAGAACTTGTTCTTGGACTTGTCAAAATCGACAAACCTGCAGATAAAAAGGTCTAGCTTGCCATCATTGTCGTAGTCGAACCAAACGGCACTCGTGGCCCATCCCGTCGTGGGAAGCCCAGCCTTGCGAGTAACGTCTGTAAACGTGCCGTTCCCATTGTTGTGGTAAAGAATGACGCCGTTGTATTGCGTGACGAGCATATCGGGGAAGCCGTCGCCGTCGTAATCCCCCACCGCGATGCCCATCCCATAGCCGCCTCCGGGGACGCCAGCCTTCTCGGTTACATCGGTGAACGTTCCGTCGCGATTGTTGTGATAAAGAGCGTTGCGCAGCGGCGGATTCGGGTTAAAGAAATCGCATTTGCCGCTGTTGACCAGATAAATGTCCATCCAGCCGTCATGGTCGTAATCGATGAACCCACAGCCGCCACCAACGGTCTCCGGGGAGAAGGTTTCAGGCGAGCGTCCGTTGCGGTGAACCCAGGTGATTCCGCTGACCTCTGGCGGGACAAGTTCGAACAGGGCCTCACTCGCTGCAACGTTGGGCCAAAACCGCGGGAAACCAGTCAATGAAGATGCCGCGGTCGCAGCCCCCATCCTCTTGAGAAAGTCACGACGGGTGCCCCCAAGCCCACCTCTTCCCTGGATCATGAGACTGCGTCAGCCCCTCAAAACAAAACAGCTGGAGTATTTGCCTTGCGATGAATCTACACCTTGCGCAGGAGTAGTCACAAGGTCGAATCGCCTGTATTCTCGCGGGTTTGCGCATTGCGTGTGTACCTTCACGATGCTATAAAGGACAGCAGTTCTACTACGCTTGCTTGCGGCAAAGCGGCTCAATTTCATGCGGGCTCGATACATCGGTGGGGCGTTCTGGTTGACACTTGTCTTCGCTGCGGCCGCATCTGCTCAAACCAGCCACATTGAGGCGGCAACGCAGCTTTTGAACAATGGGGACAATGCGCAGGCCGAGGCCGAGGCCCGAAAAGCACTGCAGATTCCTTCCACGCGTGCGCTGGCGTTGGCTATGCTTGGCACCATTCGCTTACAGCAAGGACAAACCGAGGAGAGCATCAAATTCCTGACGCAGGCTCTGGGTTTGAATCCAAAAATGATCGGGGCACGCACAACCTTGGGAAACGCCTATGCGTTCAGCAATCAGCCGGATCTCGCCGCAAAGTCTTTTCGTGAAGTACTAAGACTCGATCCCGGCAATTTCAACGCTCGCTTCGACCTGTTCAAACTGGAAGCTTCCCGCCAAAATTTCCAGCAGTCCCTGGATGTGGCCACTCCGATCATGCGGCAGTTGCGTACCTCCGACGAAGGCCTGGTTATTCTCGCGTCCGACTACGCTGCACTCGGCAAGAAGAAGGAGTTGGAGGATATCGTTGCCGATTGGAAGAAGTTGCCGGAGCCGAGCGACGAATCCGCGCTAGATTTCGCCACCACACTCCTGGTCTACGGTATGAAGGACGAGGCGACTGCAGTCCTGGAGGACGAGGAGAGGCGCCTGCAAAGCCATGCGCAAGCCGACACTACGCTTAGGCTGGCGAGTGCTTTTCTCGCTCTGGGATTGCCTGATCATGCCGAGGGAAATGCCCAATTGGCATTGTCTCAGAAGCCGGACTGCACCGCCTGCTACCGGATGCTGGCGCAGATTGCAGAACATCGGGGCGATAGTGAAAAGGCGCTCTCCTACCTTGTAAAAGCGAAACAGCTGGCCCCCCAGGATCCCGACGTACTTTTCGAATTCGGCAGGGTATGTCTGGAAAGAAATCTCCTCGACGACGCACTGCCCGCCCTGAGTAAAGCCGTCGAATTGAGACCGGACAATGATACCTACGTCTACGCTCTGGGATCGGCGAATGTGGGTAAGCAGCATTTGGCGGAAGCTCTGCAGCTGTTCCAGCAACTGCTGAAAAAGCATCCCCAAGATGCCTCGTTGCTGTACGCGATTGGCGCCGTCTACTACCTGGAGAGCAAATTCACCGAAGCGGAGTCGTTGCTGAAGCAGAGCCTGGC
>Ga0126373_10000087_pt1 | contig 72337 bp, 59 predicted proteins | sample PanSoiMetPlot_11_FD_92545 | JGI IMG/M metagenome (GOLD analysis project Ga0126373, IMG submission 92545) | Tropical forest soil microbial communities from Panama - MetaG Plot_11 | ecosystem: Environmental > Terrestrial > Soil > Tropical forest > Bulk soil | place: Panama | collected 2016-02-17
AAGACGGCGCCCTTGACAGCTCTCCACGCCACTCGGGAGATTACCGTGATGTCGGAGAAAAAAATAAGGAAGGCCGCCACGTCGGCCTTGACTTTTATGACCTTCTCATAGAAGTGTAATGAGGATCGTCAATTGACCGGAGCGCCCTGTATTCCGAGTAGCGAAGATGCACCAACTAAATTTGCGATCAAAAGCCGTTTCTGCGGACGATTCGGGCCGATGTTCTGAATAAGATGAAGAGAGTTCAGTGGATCGCATGCTAAAAGCCGAACTTCAGAGCGAACTGTAGGATCCGCGGTGCAACACTGGTGCATGAGATCTGGCCGAATGTGGGTGAAGTCAACTGTATGTCAGGATCGCAGAATTGTGGATGGTTGAAGGCATTGAAGAAATCTGAGCGGAACTCCAGATAGGAATCCTGCGCCGGCCACTGAAGCGAGAACCTCTTGCTAACGGACAAATCGAAATTGCTTTGTCCCGGACCGTCGAAAATTCCAACGCCAGAATTGCCGAATCCCAAACCTTTCGGATCGTCGGCACTGAACGGCGCGGGCGCAACAAAGCAGCTCGCGTTGATATAACTGCCAAGCTTTGAAGTTACCGATCCTGGATTCAGATAATGGCCGGGTGCACAGCTGCCTGAGAGAGAAGCGCGATCAGCCGTTTGCCCAAAGATGTTTCTACCCTACGGGTTGAAGAGCACCAACAGCTTGTGCCCTGATTGCAACGTTGCGACCCCGGCAACTTTCCAACCACCCAGAAAGCGTCCTCGCAGAGACGCAAGGTTTTTCGGGCTGGGAAACTGATAAATCCAGTTTGCAATGAGACGGTCCTCGCGCACGAAATAGTCCGGCCCATAACGTTGTTTAGGGTTGTTTTGATCGCCAACGCTGAAGCCGCCGGTCTGCCCGACGCTGGTTAGTGGATCAGTGGTGAAGTTTCTTGAGAAAGTGTAGGAGATCTGCGCTTGCACGGTGCGGCTAAACCGCTTGTTCAAGCCCGCCATCAGCGCGTTGTACCAGGAAGCTCCGGCAGATTCAAACTGAACGAGATTGGCAGGGTCCCAGCCCTGAAAGGGAACACGTAGTCTCACGTTGGCCAACGTGTTCTTGGTCTCTTCTCGAATCGGTTTCGCCAGGCTGGCAATTCCCGCCTGGTTAATAGACCGCTGGCGGATAAGATGCAAGCCCCGCGCACCCGAGTATCCGACATCGAGGACGAAGTTGCTTGGCAACTGTGTCTGGAGGCCGAGACTGTATTCTTGCATCATCGGCGGGCGAAAATTGGGATCCAAGGTCTTTGTGCTGAGTGCGGTATCGGGAGAGTAGGTGGGAAACGATGGCAAATTTACCGGCACTCGCGGAAGCGGAACGCTTTCTGTGGCCGCGGCATTAGTCCCGAGTATGAAGAACCGGTTCTGCGCAAAAGGAGGGTTGTTCAGCAGTTGAGCGACAACCCCGCCGGTGTAACGCGAGTGATAGATTCCATATCCGCCACGCAGCACTGAGCGGTCCATATGCGGGGGCTGCCAGGCAAAGCCCACACGAGGATTCCAAGTATTCTGTCCCTCACCCTTTACTGCGAATTCGTTGTCCGATTGGGTCACACCCGCCGGAATCGCGCCGCCTGAATAGTTCAAAGGAACGACATAGCCCGCCAGCGTTCCAGTTGCAGGAGGATTCGGATCGAGCAAGCTATAATCGAGCGAACTGTTGCGTCCCAGAGCGTCGGAGATGTGCCCTAGTCGGTCATAGCGAAAGCCTAGGTTCAGTGTCAATCGGCGACCAAGTTTCACGTTATCTTGGAAATATGTGTTCGCGTCCCAGGTGCCGTATACCCGGCCGAACAAGCCGGGGAAATCGGTCGAGAAGAAAATGTTGCTGCTTGCAAGGCCAAGAGGTGCAAACGATGCTGTGCCGTTTTGTTCGGCGTCGAGACCCAAAAGAAAATCTGCCCAGCTGAGGAAGGCCTCGCCCGCAAAGTTGTGATAGTTATGGTTTACCTGTGCATGGCTAACTCCGCCTCCAAAGCGAATGCTGTGGCTTCCTCTTTGGAAAGAAACGGTGTCCTCGAATGTGAATGTGTTCTGAACGATCCGCGTGCCCTGACCGTTGCCGCCGAGAGAAAGACCGGTCTGTGATCCTAAGTCCAGTGCGATCACGGGGAGATCGTCGTCGAATGAAGGAACAGTGGCGCCAATACTAGAGAACGAAAAAACCTTAGACTGATCGAAGACGGCGAACGTCCGATGGTATCCAGCAATCGCCTGATTCAGCAGGTGAGAAAAGACGTAATTGTACGTTAGTGTGAAATTCCTGTAGTTGTTCGTGAAGGCGGCGGGAAACCCGGGAGTCGTCGCCCCGGCCACGCCTGTTCCTGGCACGCTCAATGTAGCTTCGGCGTTCGCAAAGAAGAATCTGCCGAAAATCTTGCTCTTGGGAGAAATCTCCCAATCTCCATTGGTCATAAACTGGTCTTCCAGGTACGGGCAACCAACGCTATAAGTCGAGAAGCCTTGCGACTCAAAAGGCCTCGAAGCATCCAACGTCTGAGGCGTCGGGATGACGTATGCTCCGTTCGCAAGCTTCATTTGCAGCAAGGCAAGCGCCACCGGGTTAATGTTCGAACCGTCGCGAGCGACCGCGGGGCCGACACCTAGTGTTGTCTGTATTACCCCGCGTTGACCCGCGAATAGTTGCCCCAGGGCAGCGGGAGAGCGATCGTTCGAAATTGGCGGACTGTTGATCTGACTCGAGCAGTTTGCATCTACCCCATTTCGTTGACGTGTGCCCTGATAGGAGATGAAGAACAGTAGTTTTTCTTTCCTAATCGGCCCGCCTAGGTCGAACCCGAATTGATTCTGTTTGAGTACAGGACGCGCCTGGCCGGTCCGGTTCCGGAAAAAAGTGTTAGCGTCCAAGGCATCATTGCGGAAAAACTCCCATGCACCTCCGTGAAAGTCCGTGGTACCTGATCTTGTGACCACATCCACGTTGGCGCCGGCGTTTCGTCCGAAGGAAGCGTCGTACTGGCTGGTCTGAACCTTAAACTCCTCGATCGTATCGGGATTAGGAATTGCGATGCCTCCGGTGAATTGAGCGCCGCTTTGCAGGTCGTTGATACCCACACCGTTCATCTGAAAATTATTGTCGACTATCGTTCCCCCGTTCGCGACGAGCCCTGGACCGGCGGGACCGCTGAATCCGGGGCCAATCAAGCTGGCATCAGTTACCTCGGCGCTAACCCCGGGATTGAGTGCGATGATTTGCGAGTAGTTTCGTGTCGCGAGCGGAAGCGCTCGCACTTGTTCACCCTCGGTCACCCGGCCCAAGGTACTCGACTCCCTCTGCAGACCCTCGGTTTCTGCCTGAACTATGATCTGGTCCGATCTTGCGCCCAGCTCGAGACGCACGCTGAGCGCGCCTGTTTCCGCCACAGAAACTCGGACATGCTCGATGTGGGCCGTCTTGAAGCCGCTCTGCACGATCTCCACTGCGTAGAGACCTGGAAGCAATAGCGGAATGAAGTAGCTTCCATTCTCACTGGATAACACCGTCCGCGTTTCTTCCGTGGTCTCGCTCATGGCTTTGACTTGGGCACCGACAACCGCGGCCCCGCTGGGGTCCAGAATGTTTCCAGTGAGTGCACCCGTTCCTGCCGTCTGTGCATGTCCTGTCGTGCACGCAATCAAAGGCAGCAGTAGCAGCACGCAGCGCAACGATCGTTGCGGAAATGGCGAGCTAAATGGCCAACGTGAGTGCATTGCAGCAGTCTGGGACGACTCGTCTGACGCAAGATTTCTCGAGGATCAGCCGAAACAATTTTGAATAGCAGCCCTGAATTGGTTGGAGAAGAGGCCCCCATCCCGGGACAGTCAAGGGTTGCGGTATTCGGCTAACTGCAAGAGGACAATTTTCGCAGCTGTCTTGGAAAATCACCTCCGTCGGTGAATTCAGAAGTTTTCGATTTTCCACACATTCCGTGTTGTGCTGAGTCCGGCGAACGCGAGGGAGCGACCATCGGGAGACTGAATCGCCCCAATTACCTGAGGACTATTTGAACGAAACAAAACTGATACCGTGCCGTTCAAGGAGACTCTCAGCAATGCACTTTCAAATTCGTGATGCCAGCCAACAAAGAGGCTCTTTCCATCCGCCGACCAGTCGATGCTATCCATGTCCTCCCAACCGGTGACCAGCAACTCGGAGGTCTCCCCCGACACCGTGGAGCGAAACCGGATGCGGCCCTTCAAGCCCGCGGCGATGATAGCTCGTCGCGAGCCATCCGGCGACAAGCTCCAGTTGCAGAGTGGGTCGACTTGAGGTGGATCCGAAGTCTTACCGGTTCTGATATCAAAGCGATACGTCTCGGTGGCATCACCCTTGGTGATGCTGTACATGCATAGCGTGGACGGCAAGCGCGCACATTGTGCGGTCCAAATACCGATGTCTTGGACGATGGGACGCGGAGGCCCGCCAGCGATTGGAAGAGCAAGAACTGAAGAGTGTGAGCTCAGGTCAGCCGTCCTCGGGGCCGATATGAACAGAACCTCGGAACCATCCGGAGTAACCCTTGGTTGCAAAAATTGTTCGGTGTCGCTGCTGATCAGAGTTTCTGCCAGCGTTTTATCAATGGCCTGTTTGAAGATCTCCGAAGTACCGTTCCGATCCGAGTGAAATAGAATGGTCTTACTATCCGGTGTCCAGGCCGATGCGAAGTTCTGGTTTTCGTCGAACGTCAGCTTTCTGCTCTCCAGCAACCGGTTGCCGTCCGCTGCCAGCCTTGCAACAAAGATGCTGGATGAGGCATTCTCTCGTAAGAAACTCAAAACTCTTCCATCGTCGCTTGCAGTGAATTGCGAAATCCAACCTATTTCTCGTGGCGTTAGGCGTTTCGAGGCGCTGGTAGCCTTTCCCCCTTGTGGTGGCGATATCATCCAAAGGCTCGCTCCTTGCTGGTTTTCAGAATCCCCGAGGCAGTACACGAGAAAGCCATTCGGCAGCCAATACACCGAAGGGCCTAAGCGATGGTCAGCGAAGAAAATTTTCGCGCTTGCGGTCCGCCAATCGTTCACTTCAACAGAGCTTTCGCGCGAATTGTAGCTTTCTGTGGAGCGGATATAGGCGACTTTGTTCCCGTCGGGAGACCATGTGGGCTGGCCAACCCAAGACGACTGATCGGCAGCGGCGACTTTCATCTGCTCAGTCCCGTCAGCTCGCATAACCCACTCTTCGCGGCCATAGTCGAGGCGTTGGAAGGCAACATGGGTCCCGTCCGGCGATACAGCCCCTGCTCTACCGTCGTCTGCGAGTTTACGGGGAGTACCTCCGAAAACCGAAATGGTCCACAAGCTGAGTTTGCCCGGTAAGAGTTCACCCGGCTGCTCCTGGCGCGTGACGAGCAAGTGCGACCCATCCGGGAACCAGTCGTCCACATGGGCGAAGAAATCGGGTGGCAACGGGACAGGGTGGATTTCACCTGTACTGATGATCTTCAGGTACATGCCTGCGTTATCGGTGTAGGCGAGGTACTTGCCGTCTGGCGAGACAGCGGCACTCTTGACACTGTTTTCGGATGAGTTGGTTGTGAGCTTACGTTCAACTGTCTGGATGGACTCCAGGGCACGGCGTCGCGCAGCCCACGCTAGAACGATCAGTACGATCAATGAGACCAACGCGGCAGAGAGCCAGTAACGCGAGAAAAAAGTCCCGCTTGGTTGCATTGAAGGAGCATTTGCGATCCCGGCTGGTGCAGGCGCGCTCGCGGAGTCTGCCACGATGAGTGCTTTGGCGGGACTGACGTCCGTCACCAACGCTATGAATCGATAACCGCGACGGGGTAGAGTCTCCACATATCGGGGATTCTCTGCAGAATCTCCGAGGGCTTCTCGCAGTCGATTGATGGCCGCGTTCAGGCCTTTTTCGGAATCGACCAGGCTGTTTCCGGGCCACAGCGTCTGTTGCAACTCCTCCCGAGAGATGAGCTGTCCGGGTCTCTGGAGCAGCATTGCGAGAATTTGGAAGGATTGACCCGGGAGACGCAGTCGTATGCCTTGCCTTCTGAGCTCCTGAGTTTGCAGGTCCGCTTCAAAAGACCCAAACGCAAAGGCGATATCGGTCGGTTGTTTTACCGACATGGCGAACACTCGCTCCGAGAGCGTATCACGGATAGCCGATGGCCAGCCTGGCGCTCAATCTCACCTATCAACAAGTCGATTGTTATTAGTAGGTTGGGCTGTGTCATGCGTGTGACCTCGATAAATCCTCGCTGGGATTGAGATAGACGCTCAGATCGACGAGTTTCCGGAAATACCGAAGGAGGTGGCCCGGTGAAACTCAAGAACTATGGCTGTCTCGCCGCCCTCGTTCTAGCTCTTCGGGTTCCGACAATGATCGTGAGCCCCCTTCAAGCTCTTCCGGCGCGAGAGCCGTATGGATGCGAAAGTTGTGTTGGCGAAGGAAACGACGAAAAAGCCGTCCCGAAAACGGAGCTCCCATTCCGCCTTTCAGAGGGCTATCTGATCCAAGTCGAGGGACAGATCGGAGGTCGAGATCACCTCCGTTTGATTCTCGACACGGGCGCAACCATGAGTGTGGTCGACCGCAGAATAGCGAAAGCCCTCGACGTTGAACGCCAGCCGGCGGAGTCTTTCAATTTTGACAGGAAACTCAGCTGGGACCGGGCTACCATCCCGGTTATTCGCTTCGGACCGATTGAAGCGAAAGATATCGTCGTGCTAGTCGGAGACATGGCCAAGTACTCGGAATTCGCCTGCAATGTGGATGCCATTATTGGGCTGGATATCCTGAGCCTAAGCAACTTCACGGTCGACTACGGGCGCAGGAAACTGATTTTCGACACCCCTATAGACATACCTACGCAGACTCGCGTTGCAGCAGCTCCAAATTGCTTGATTCTCGAGATCCATGTGCAAGGGCACCCGGTCCAACTCATAGTGGATACAGGATTCCCCGGTATCCTTCTATTTGAAGAGCGCCTCCGGAGCAGCGTGCCGACGATCAGATTGACAAGGAACATCTTAGACGTCACTTTGGGTGAACGCCTACTCGCCAAACGCACCATTCTGGAAAATGTCGCAATCGGGTCAGTGACCAGAGATGTTACTGTGCTGCTCACCAAAGCGCCCGCCGCAGGAACACTCCCAGGAATGGATGGTGTGATAGGAATTTCAGCATTAAGCGCCCACCGCGTGCATTTCGATTTCACGAGGCAGACCTTGACTTGGGAGTGAGTGCATGAATCGGAACAAGACCGCGATCTTCATAAACTGAGAACCCTCGCGCGAACTGACCATCGACAGCGCTCATACGGAGAGGGGCGCATATTCCATCCCTTCATGTTCTCACCCCGTCAAACTGCTTCCGGGAGGAGGGATATCCCGGTTCCGCAGGGCGCCAGCATTGACCTGTTCGATTGGTTCCGCTGCGAAATCGCGGCAACCAGCCGGCACGGAATGGCCCATCTAATACGACGGACGAGTAGGAACCTGAACCCTCATGTTGATGCAACGCGAGTGCCGCTTGCGTAAGCCGCTTGTTTCATGTGCCCTGACAGTTCTTGGATCTGTGTTCCTGCTGCCAGGGAGCAGCCCGGCGCAAACCGATGTCACTGCGATCATTCAGAAGTCAGTGGAAGCTAACAATCGCGACTGGGACGCCGATCCGCAATTCGCCTACACCGAACAGGATCTAGACGGCAAAGGCACGAGGAAAACGTACGATGTTACGAACGTGCTCGGCACTCCCTACGAACACCTGATCGCCGTCAACGGCAAACCCCTGACCGCGTCGCAGCAGGCGGAGGAACAACGGAAATATGACCGCATGCTGTCAGATCGAAAATCGGAATCTGTGGAGCGGCGCGCGCAGCGCATTGCCAAATTCCAGGCCGACCGCCGCCGCGACCATGCGATGCTGGATGAATTGACGAAGGCATTCGATTTTCACTTGCACGGTGAGCAAAAGCTTGGCCCATACAACGTATATGTCCTGAACGCCACACGTCGACGCGGATATAACCCGCCCAATCGAGATTGCGAGGTGCTCACCGGCATGGAGGGCCGCCTCTGGATCGACAAGAAGACATTCCAGTGGGTCAAAGTGGAAGCCCACGTCATTCATCCAGTGACGATCGAGGGAATCATGGCTCAGGTTGAGCCGGGTACCCGCTTCGAACTGGAGAAGGCTCCGGTCGAAGGTGATATCTGGCTGACGACTCACTACTCGATGAAGGTCTCGGCGAAGCTTCTGTTTGTGGTGCCTCATCATTCGCAAGAAGAGGACACATATTCCAACTACCACCGGCAGACGTCCTCACCAGAGACAGAGAAGGCCGCCGAACAGAGACCGGGAACTCGGCTTCGATAAAGCGCGTGTAGGGGCGGACGCATTCGTCCGTCCGGCAAAGGCGAAGCCGAGCGCCGTACCGCGGGCGTAAAGTTGAAAACTCGCCCTAGGTCCCGGCCCAACCAGACTGGCTCCGATTTTTCACTTCACCCGGGACTTACGCTCTGGGCTAACACATTCCGTCCCTACGGGGCTGGAGGTTTGGCGCCGACTGCTTCGCGGCTTTTCCTGGACGGTGGTTCACACACGCATAACTAAAGCCTGCAGCTTTGGCGGAGACCTCGCGCTCGGCTCAAGTAGAGCGCTTTCAAAACTGACTTCGAGGATGGCTGCTAGTGTGCGGCGCCGGGCGGCCCTCTCCCGACCGACTTCTTCAGCAAAAACACTATCGGCACACACGCGAAGCACATCAGCGCCATATAGCGAAAATCGTCTACGTAAGACCACAGTCGTGACTGCGCATTGAGGGCCTGGTTAACCAAGCCATAAGCTTGATCGAGTGCGGTGGTCGGGGATGCCCCCTGCGCGCCGAGATAATGCTGCATGCCCGAGATTGCTCCTTGCACCTCCACGCGCCCGGCCGATAGCGAAGCCGCCAGTTCATTGCGGTGCAACTGCTCATGTCGCGCGACGATGGTGTTGACAACGGAAATCCCGATGCTTCCCCCGATGTTCCGCAGCAGGTTGTAGAGGCCGCTGGCATTTCCGATCTCTTCGTTTTTCAAGAACGCCATCGTGGTAGTGGAAAGAGGCACGAACACGCAACCCGAGCCGAACCCGCTGAGAGTGATGGCCCACAGGAAACTCCATTGCCCAATCTCAAGATTGACTTTGCCAAACCATAAGCTCGTAATTCCGAAGAGGCAAAATCCGAACGCAATCAGCCAGCGGTTATCGATCTTGGCCGTCAGATAACCGATCATCGGCATTGCGACGATGGCGCCAATCCCCCGCGGACTGACCGCCCATCCCGCGGCCAGGGCCGTATACCTCATGAGTTCCTGATAGAAGAGTGGAAGGAGTGTAATCAATCCGTAGATCGCAGCGCCGAACAGGCCAATCAGCAGGCACCCGATGGAAAAGTTCCGGTGTCGAAACACACGAAGATCGACCAACGGTTTGTCGTGCCGAAACTGTCGAATTAGAAATGCGATAAAACTGATAATCAGGGCCGCCGTGGCCCAGCGAATCCAGGTCGCGCCGAACCAGTCATCCTCTTGTCCTTTGTCGAGGATGATCTGCAGCGCACTCAGCCATATCGCGAGCAAGCCCAGCCCTATGCCGTCAAATTTTCCCGGCTGCGCGTTCTTGATATACGGCGGATCCTCCACGTAGCGCGAGATCATGAACACCGCGAAAAAGCCCACCGGGATGTTGATGTAGAATGCCCAACGCCACGAGTAGGTGTCCGTAAGCCATCCGCCGAGTGTCGGTCCCAGCACGGGCGCCACTACCACACCGAGCGCAAATACGGCGGTGGCAATCCCGCGCTTTTGTGGAGGGAAGGTCTCGAGCAGAATCGATAGCGAGAGAGGCTGGAGCGCTCCACCGCCTGCGCCCTGCAGCGCTCGCGCGAGCAGGATCATCCCCAAACTGGTTGCGGCTCCGCACGCAAATGATGAGGCAGTGAACAACACGATGCAAAACAGCAGAAATCTCTTGCGTCCAAACCGAAGCGAAAACCAGGAACTCGCGGGAAGTACGATCGCGTTGGCCACCAGATAACTTGTCAACACCCACGTTGCTTCGTCGTTGGACGCCGAGAGACTCCCCGCGATATACGGCAGCGCCACCGCAGCGATGGATGTGTCAAGCACTTCCATGAAGGTCGCCAGCATTACGGCGGCAGCAATCAGCCACGGATTCACTTCTGGCTTATTGTGCGTTACTTGTGCTGGTGGCATGACTTTCTACCTTACGGACGAGCGCAGGGTGATTTTGTAAAGATGCTTGCCTGCAGGGCCGGGGTTTAATAATAGTGGAGGAAGAAGCGGGACGAATCACAAATTCTTGGAACTGAAGGGCTTGGGGCGGAGAGCCGGGAGTTTTCCGCCTGTTCCTGAAGGAAAACTTTTCTTACAATTGTGTACATACACTTAAAACAAACTTGTGCAAGTCGAATGAGGCGAGTAGCTTACGGCCATCACGAAAAATGACTAGCAGTCACAAATGGAGCAAGATCTGGTGCTTAGGGCCGCAACACTATCCTGCCGCTGCCTCCACCAACTCCAAGACCATCTTCCGCAGAGGTCTCATTAGCGGCAACGAAGAAACGCGCAGCAGATTCACGAGCAGGCCGAGACTTTTGTCCAGCAGCTTCTGCGTCTTTTCCTGATTCGCTGACCGGTCATATAGCCAGAACATGATCAATGCCATCTGGTACAGCCAGAGCAGGAAGGGCAACCGGGGCTTGAGATCGGGCGGAATCTTCACCTCGCCTCCGTCCATCGCGATCTTCATCTGTTCAATCGCGGCATCTCGGATCAGGCGGGTCTCTTGGCTGAAGGGTGAAAGTGGATCGCCGCCGTCGGGAGCGTGGCGGAATAGCGCGGCGCAGAACTTTCGGTTCGGTTCCAGCAATTTGAGCCTTTCGTCCAGCACTGCGCGAATCCGCTCTTTGAGCTTTTTCCTGCCTGACAGTGCCTCGGTGACCATCGACGTGCTCCTGTCCTGCATCTCGCGGTAGAACGCCAGCACGATTGCATCTTTGGACGAGAAGTAGTAATACGTGCCGCCCAGAGCCACACCCGCCTTGGCGGCGATATCGCGCATGGTCGTCTCCTCGAATCCCTTTTCCCGAAACATTTCCATGGCGGCTTCATAAATCTTGCGCCGCGTGTCTTCGGCGCGGGCCGTGACTCTGGGCTTGATGGTGGCTGTGGTCATTGCAAGTACTCCCGCACCGTCGATACGTGTGGCGCGCGCGCCCCGCCCGCGTTGCCGGACGGCAAGGCGCAAGCCTCAAGTTCGACTTTACGCAGCTCGGCAGCCAACGCTTCGGTGTTCTCCGGACTCAGCATGCTGGAGATGAAGTGCCGGCTCTTCGAAAGCGCCGCGAAAGCCTGGCGCGCGAGCGGCATCAGCAGCGGATGCGCGAGGCGTGCCGCCCAGTCGCGATAATCGACCATCGCGTACATCACCATGATCCATGCACGGTCGTTGAGGTATACCGCACCTTCATCGCTGATGACAGCGAGATCCTCCTTGGCCGCGATGCGCTCCAGGTCGGGGAACAGGCGTTTCGCTTTCTCCGACCCCTGCTCGACCACGGCGATGCCGATCCAGGATCGTTGCACCAGGATCCAGTTCTTCAATCGGCAGCACAATTCGCATTTCGGATCGTAGAGTACGTAGAGTTTTTCCATTGCAGTCCCCTTAATCGCCTTCCGGCTTCCGGAAAGGCGAATCTGAGTTTTTTGAGCCTCGTCCGCCGGAGCCGAGAGCCGGACACCTACTCTTAACGCGTTGCGACCTTCAGCATCGCGTCGGGCGCTACTGGCGGGGCAGGCGTCACCGGCGGCCGCGGCACGCGAGCGCTGCGCCGGATGCGCGAGAACACATACAGGTTGAAGAAGTGCATTCCGCCCAGAATGAGGAGCACCATGCCCATCTTGTCGCTCAACAACTCGATGGCTGCGCGGGAAGTGTTGATCACTTCGTAGGTCTTCAGGGCCAGCGATACAAAGCCTATGTTGATCAAATAGAACCCGACGACCAGCAGATGGTTTACGGAATCGGCCAGTTCCCGGTTGCCATGAAAGGCATCCACTAGGAAGATCGCGCCACGCCGGTACAAAGTCCGTGCCACCCAAATCGTCAAGGTCACGCTGATCAGCAGGTACGTCAGGTACGTTACGACGATCATGGTGTTGGCTGTAATCATCTCGTATCCCCTCCCCAAGGATATTGAACGTGTTCAAAATCACTGTAATCCTGCGGTTCGCAGCTGTCAACCGAAAAATTGAACACGTTCAAATAATAGTGCTTTCAATAAATTACATGCTTAACCCAACAAATACGGACTACGAGAAAAAAAGGTTTGGCTGGAGACGACTTTTAGGAGCCGAGGTTTGCAGCGCTTGCTTGGTCAGCCATGGCGGTTCGCGATCGGGGCTTCGACAGGCCCTGCTGTGTGTTCTAGGTGCGTTGGTGGGGCAACTGGTTCAGCGCACGCCCTCTGTGGCGTGTTGGATGGCGTCGATATCGGCGCCGGCATCCTTGCCGTCGGAACTTATGCGCCTGAACTTGCTTGTGGCCGCGAGGCGGTACTCGCCTCCGTTGCCCTCTTTCGCATTCACAAATCCGACGTCGGACAATTTCGAGGGTGTGTGAGTTCCCTTGGGCAGATCTCCGCCCCCGCCGACAATGACATTGTTCTCAAACTTGAATGAAGAGAAGCAGGCATGCAGCGTCAGATCAAGCGACCTGGAAGCAGGCCCAGCGGAGCAATCCCTGTCGATGCCGCCGCCCGTCGAGGTTACGGTCTTTTCGGCCGCGAGAAAGACGCTGTTCGTAATGGAAATATTCTTCATCTTGTTCGCGATCGGACCGCCAATATTAAACAGTACACGCGGCGGAAATGCCGTTACATGATCAATGCTTACGTCATGCAGCGGAACAACCTGAGTTTCTCCCGGAGCCGAGGAGATCTGCGCAAAGGAACCGCGTCCAGCGTAGGCGTCGGTCTGAATATCATCGACGGTCACGTCATGAATGCTGTAGCGGCCTCCGTCCTTCGGCGCTCCGCCGTTGCCGGACAATCCGTTGCCTAAGACAAACCCGGTTCCGACATGGCTTATGACGCAATAGCGGATGGTCACGTCTGTGACTTGACAGTCGGGACACACGTTGTTGGAGCGGATCGCCTGATTTTTCGGGGTAAGCAGAATGGCGAAGCCAGCCTGTGAGAAACCACCCCAACTATTTTCCATTACATTGCCCTCGAGCAGAACGCGTACGGCATTCTTGATCTCGAACAGGTTCTTGACGATGAACGGATTGCCGTCGGGTCCGCCCACAAAACCCGGCTGCCCTTTCATCCAGATCATCGGCTTGAACATGTAGTTTCGCCGAATCTCGATATCTTGTGGAGTCGCCGTTGCGGCGCTGCCGCCCAGTTCGATTGACTCCGCGGCTGCCTCCAGAAAGTTATTCTCAATCTTGAATGGCCCCATGGGGTCGTCGCCCGAACCTCCGGCAATCGCCTGTGAGTCTACGCACGCACCCGATTTTGCGATGCAATGAAAGTCGGAAAGATAGGAATCAATCACGGCAGCATAGCGCATGTGGGCCAGCATTACGCCGCGAACGGTCTCATTCTGCGGTGTGCCGTGGATCCACATGCGATCAACGATGAGGTGATCGGCCGGCCCATTTTGCGGGCCAATGAGCTGATAGACGACCATGTTCGAGACGGGACGAGTGACCTCGAGCCCGATCAGGCGATAGTGGTTTGCTCCCGGCAAGGCAAGGATGGGACCAGCCGGGCCTTTTCCTTCGGGTTCAATCTTCGCCAGTACGTTTTCCGAGGTTTTGCAATGGAAAGGCGGACGGCCGGGCAGCGAGGTAACTCCCGCATAGCAGGGCTCCAATCGGGTGCCTTCCGGAGGGAGCTTCGAATCGGGAGCGCTGGTGCGGATGATGATCCAATGAGAGTCGTCGCACTTTTTGGCCGGCAATGTTATGCGGCCGAAGGTTGCTCCCGCCTGTAACTCTACCGTGTCTCCGCAGGACGCCTTATCGACCGCCTCGGAGGCATCTTGTCCCGCGCGCACCTGAATGACTTTTCCCGGAGCAGGAGTATCGCGCATCGCGGTGTGCACGACGACTCTGGGCAGCTCGGCCGGACCGTCAAAATTCCCGGTTGCGGGATCGGCTGCAGAAGTCCCTCGTGCCGGCACGATGAGCAGCAAGACACAGGCAAACAAACAAACGAACGATTCCGCGCGCTGGGAGGGCAAAATTTGATCTGTTGTCACGTCTGGAAACCTTCTTTTGAATGTTTTGGGAGTCCCTGAGGGGATAGTTTGTTCCGGGGAAAGGTCTTGGTTCCTCGGACGGTACGCTGCTGGTCCCCACAGATGCTCAACTATCTTACTTGATTCTACTTCGTTTCCTGGCAAGGAATGAGGATTTAAGTGGGTTTGGCGATGTCGTGCAGCGAGCCGATGCAGTAAGAAAGATGGCCCGCTCGCTTTTGATGCTGAGAGCTGTGCGAGCGGGCGCCGATCATGAGAGCGCTAGCGGGGCCGTATTACTCTACGCCTGCCGTTGCAGCGGCGATCGCGTCAATGTCAGCACCCAGATCTTTACCATCGGTGCCTGCGTTCTTATACGGGCTGGAGTTCAGCAGGCGGTAGTCGCCGCCATTTCCGTTGGCGTAATTGAGAAAATGGATCGCGCCACTCGAAACCGGGAAGAAATTCCCAGCCGGGTAATGGGTGGAAGGGGCATTCGAGGGAGTGTCGATGATCGCGTTGCGAGTGAAGATGTAAGGCTGAAAGCACCGGGTCAGCGCTACACTGGGAACACCTTCATAGGCACAATTGGCCCGGCCTCCGCCAGTCGTGCGGATGGGAAGAATGCCGGCATTCACCAGGTTATTCGTATAGACAAAATTCCTCATCGGCTTGTTTCTGGCGATGTCGTCGCCGACGTTGAGCATCACGCCCGGTTGAAACGCCGTGACATGGTTGATGGTGACATCATGCAGGACGGGTGCTCCTGGACCGGTCGAGACCTGTGCAAACGATCCGAAACCGTCATACCTGACGGGGTCAATGTCATCGATGGTCACGTCGTGAATGCTGTAACGCCCACCATCCAGAGCTACGCCGCCATTGTTCGAGACGCCATTTCCCAGAATCATGCCGCCCCCGACATGACTGATCTTCACATAGCGAATTGTGATATCGGTGACCTTGCAGATTGGGCAAACATTGTTGGTGCCGATGGCCTGGTTCTTGGGCCCGATCACAATTCCAGTGCCACGCTGCGAAAAGCCACCCCATGCATTCTCGAGAATATTGCCTTCGAACAGGACGCGTTGCGCGTTTTTCAGTTCGAAAAGGTTTTTAACGATGAAGGGATTGCCATCGACGCCGCCGGTGAAACCAGGCTGCCCGACCTTCCAGATCATGGGTTTGAACATATGATTGCGGCGAATCTCGATGTCGGCGGGAGTAGTAGTTGCGGCATCGCCACCCAATTCAATGTTCTCAGCCGCAGCCTCAAGAAAGTTGTTCACGACCTTAAAGGGGCCCATGGCGAGGTCGCCCAATCCTCCTGCTACCGCCTGGGAGTCAACGCAGACGCCCGTCATTGCGGTGCAGTGGAAGTCTGACAGATAAGAATCGATCACAGCGACGTATTGCGTTCCACTCATCATGACACCGCGCTGTGTCTCATCGTGCGCAGTGCCATGGATCCAGCATCGATCAAAAATGATGTGATGGGCCTGGCCGCCTTTCTCACGCACCGTGAGGTTGTAGACCACGCCCGTGCCCGCTGGCCGAGTAATCTCCAGGCCGAGGAAGCGGTAGTGATTGGCACCGTTGCTATACACGATTGCGCCACTCCCAGTACCGGCGAACTGGACCTTGGCCAGGACATTGGCGGTGGAAGGGCAATTGAGCGCCGGGCGCCCGGGCAGGGACGAGACGCCAGCAAAGCAGGGTGAGATACGCGTGCCTTCGGCAGGAAGACTGGTGTCGGGGGCGTTGGTGCGGACGATGATCCAATGATTGTCGTCGCAACTCTTGGCGGGCAGATAAAATCGTCCGGTGTAGACTGCCGCTGCTTGCAGGGCGACCGTATCGCCACAATTGGCGCTGTTCAATGCCAACTGGAAGTCGCCGCCTTTCGGCACCGAAATCACTTTGCCAGGAGCAGGAGTATTCACCAGATCCGTCTTGATATAAACCCGTGGAAGCTCCGCCGGACCATCGAAATTGCTGCTGATCGGTGTAGACATCTTCAGGGTCAGGTCGCCGCTGACTCTGGATGTGTTTGCATCGGTGACGGAAGCCGTGAAGCTGAAATCGCCGCTGTGCGAAGTTGTTCCTGAAATCGTCCCGCTTGGATCCAGAGAGAGTCCCTGCGGCAATGCGCCACCAGAGACTTGCCAGCTATACGGACCAACCCCACCCACGACTTTCAGGTCGGCACTGTACGACGTACCCGCGGTGCCTGCGGGCAGGCCGACAGTTTGAATGGACAACTTGGAGAGTGGCGAGACCGTAACCTCGGAGGCCGCGAGCAGCATATTGTCGGCTACACTCATCGCAGTGATGACGATTTTGGTCGCAGAAGATACGGTGGGAGCGGTGAAAAGGCCGGTTGCCGTGATCGTTCCCCCGCTGGCATGCCACATCACCGCAGTTTCTCTGGTCGAGGTCAGGTTCGCGGAAAACTGGATCTGTTGCCCGGAAACGACCTCGGCGCTCGAAGGGGACAGATTCATCTGGACGACCGGATTCTTTGCCGAGGAGCTTGGCGCAGCTGACGATACGGTGGCACATCCGGTAGTCAAGCCGGTGGCGATGGTTAGAAGCGAAATGGCTAAGAGCTGATTAAGCTGTCGACGTGAGATTCTGCTCGTTCGGAAGCCGGGGGATGACTCCAAGAACATGTTCGCCCTCACAAATTGAATTCGCCCGAATCCAGGCGTTCGACTCTGGTTTGATCACTGTAGGGGCAATCGGTGCCATGCTGTAGATAACATAGGTCATTGTCCATTTGGTACACACGGAAGTGCACGCTCGCAGCTAAAAGGACAAGACCTTCGAAAAATCAATCAGCGATGAAGTTGTGCGTTGCGGAACGATGGGGAAGAGTCGGCATGCGCAGAATGTCCCCGTTGAGGGAGCGCACGGAAGGAATTGAAACTCTGCCCGTGTTGGATTATTACGCAACCGTTAAAGCGGTGCGGGAACCCTGGTGGTTCAGGATCGGGTACGATCCCGGACAATCAATCCGCGTAAAGAATCGTAGACTGAATTGCCGAAACAGCGCTTTACGGCGTCACGTGCCCGTTCCTTTATTTGAGTTCCCGCGAGCCCCTTGCCTTGAGATATGCGAAAGACATCGTCGCTGCTCATGCCGTTGAGAATCGCAACGCGAGCAAGGGCGAACGAATTAGTGCTCGGAAAATTCACACCTGTGCTACTGGTCGCCATCGTTTGAAAGCCGGCTTGTTTCACGGCACGCGTCACACGCGTGTCCCATCTTCCTCCCGGGCAGGAATAGTGGTCTACGCGAACTCCGGCAATCTGTTCCAGATTGTCTTTTGCGACCTTGGTCTCCTGATGAAGGCGATCATCGTCGATGTCTGTCAGATAGGGGTGCGTGAGCGAATGACAACCGATCTCAAAACCGGCCGCCTGCAGTTCGCGGACTTGCGCGTGCGACATGTATCCTGGCTTACCGAGATAGTCGACCGTGATGTATGACGTTGCCCCGAATCCCAGTTTGCTAAGCAGGGGTGCCGCGGAAATCAGATCGGTTTCGGCGCCGTCGTCAAATGTGATGCAAACGGTCTTCTCGCTAAACGAGTCGATGCTTTGGGTCACATTTTGTCCACGCCAGCCGTCACTGGCGAGCTTTTCCATTTGTTGTTGGAAATCGGACGCTGGAACTACATAGCGCAGATATCCCGGCTCCGAATGGCACGTTTCGCGGCCGGGAAGCCTGAGTTCGTGGTACATCAGGAAGGTTATGCCTGCAGAATCCATAAGAAATGCCAGGACAAACGACAGCGCCGTCACGCCTGCCTTCGCTTCGCTCAGGGCACGGCAGGGCGGATGAATGCGTCCGCCCCTACATTACTACGAACTACGATCGCAACTTTTGAAACGCGCGTTCTGCCAAGTTCAGCCAATCTCCTAATTCCGGAAGGGGATCTCGCCACTGAAAATTGTCGTGATAGACGCCCTGTGTGGGAGTCAACACCGCGGCTAGCGTGCGCCAGCGATTTGGGTACGCTCTCGGATAGCCTGCAGGCGGACCTTTCATCACTTCAATCGCATGACGAAAATCGCCCAGGAACCAGCGGCACGTGACGCCCGAACGGAAACCGGGCGTCATGGCAATGTCTCCGTGCTCCGCCAATTCGGCTAACCACGCCGGAAAATCGGCACCCGCATAGCAGGCCAGCGGCAAGGAGTTCCAGAATCGTCCATTGACTTCCATGAACACCGGGGGTTCGCCTTTGACCTGGCGGAATTCCACCATGGCCACGCCGTGCCAGCGCAGCGCCGTCAGCATGGCGAGAGAGGCCTTCTTGGCCTCAGGATCAGGCTGGACGCTCACCCGGACAGCACTACCGGATCCCGTGGGATGCACATCACGAATGCGGCGATGAGCAAATTCCGCGCGTAATTCGCCCCGGCACATCAAAGCAAAATACCCGACACCCTCGCCATCCACGAATTCCTGCGCCAGAACCTCGGAACAAATCTGCGTCAGACCCCAGTAGCACGCGAGGAGTTCGTTCGCATCTCTCACATACCGTGGCCGGCCGGTGACCCTTATGCCTCCATCGGATTGAGACTCAACCGAGCTGCGAGGTTTCAGCACAACGGGGAATTTCAATTCCGCGCCCGCACGCCTTGCATCGTCGGTATTCTTGACCAGAACTGTCTTTGGCACGGCGACGCCGAGCGATGACGCCAGGCGGACCATCTCATCTTTATTGAACGCTCGCAGCACGTCGGAATGATCTGGTAGCACCAGGCGAGCTGCTGACGATACCAGCACCTCTCGGCGCGCCGAAACCGGTAGCGTCGTTGCCTCTGTCATCGGCAGAACCATCGTGCCCGGCTGCCGGCTGGCAAGTTCGGCAATTCGAGAGAGGAACTGTTCCGCGTCTTGTTCGGGATTGGGATACTGGAATGATCGTTTGCAAAACCGCGACCATCCGGCTTTCGACCAGGAATTCGCCTCGCCGACGAGCACCTCATGACCGGCGTCCGCAAGGGAACGCACCGCGGCGACGGCCTGGTTCTGGTTGCCATCAAGCACGAGGATTCTCATGTTCAGACGGATAAGGCCGCAGGAGCCTGCCTCTGCAAGCGATTGGCCGCATTCATGGCTTCTCCCAACGCGTCAGCAAAGCGCTTGGCAATCTGCGACCAATCGTACCGCGCGGCCAGGGCTGCAGCATTCTCCTCGTAAGTTCGGCGCAGCACGGGATCGCGTAAGACTGCCAAGATTGCTGCGGCAAACGTCTGCGCATCATCGGCGAGCAGGCAATCCTTTCCGCTGGTAACATCCAGTCCTTCCGCACCAATCGATGTAGAGACCAGCGCCTTTCTCATCGCCATGGCCTCGAAGATCTTGAGTCGGGTCCCCCCGCCGATCCGCAGGGGCACAATCACGGCCGTCGCATTGCGCAGATACTCGGCGACCGATGGGACCGTCCCCGTGACCTCCACAGACGCCGAAGCCAGTCTCTTCACCCGGGGATAAGGATTCCGGCCCACAATCTGGAATCGCGCATCTGGAAACTGCGCGAGAATACTGGGGAAAATGTCCTGGCAAAAGTATTCGACTGCATCGATGTTGGGTTCCCAGTCCATGGAGCCGGTAAAGACAATTCGCGGAGGACCGTCCGCAACCGATGCAGCGGGCTTGTAATGCTCGGTGTCGACTCCGGTAGGTACAACCGTGATCGTGCATCCCGGAGCCAGCGCCAGCATTTCCTTGCGGTCGTGGTCCGAAACCGCAATCACCTGCCGAAAGCGGCGTAGCATCCGCGTTTCGTACGATTCCATTTTCCGCGCTTCAATGCAGTAGGACATTTTTCGTAGAGCCGATTTTTCGGTGCCCGCCATGCGCCGCCACAGCATGGTCTCGACGTTGTGCTGGAACAAGACCACAGCTGTGGGCGATGCCTCCGGGAAGTTCAGGGAAGCGGAGAGGAAATCGCAGACGGCCACCTCCGCGCTTCCATCCTTCAATCGGCGTGCAACCTCGTCGCGAACTTTCGGGTGCGTGAACTTCTTCACCGCATAGGGAGCCGAGGAAGGCAGACGGAGAACGTAGTCAATCGACTGTGCAACCGTGCCCTCTGGAGCAGCCGTGTGGATCGTGTGCGCTCCGGGCAGTTGCTTCGCAATCTCTGTTTCATACTGCGGATCGCGTTCGCCGCCGTAGTACGAGAGCAATGTGACCTGATGATTTCTGGCGAGATGCCGCAGGATGTTGAACGATCGAATCTTGCCACCGGTATCGACCGGCCACAATTTCCCCGCCTTGACCCAGAGTATGTTCATCGATCGCCTACCAGCAGAGCCCCTCGTAGGCTTTGCCGGTCGCGGGACGGCGGGATTTTTCCAGGTTCACCAGATCGACGACGACATGCTCGGGGCGGAGATGGGACTCCAATTTCTTGCGGTCGATTCCGCGAGTGCCAATAATGACGACTTCCGCTTTCTCCAGCACTTGCTCGAGATCGGAGGAGAGCAACGATCCGATGTGCGGGATGACTTCTTCGATGTACTGGCGGTTCGAACCGATCAGCCGGCCAAGCGCTACATTGTCATCCCAGATCTTCAGCTGGCAGCCCTCTCCAATGAGCCGCTTCGCCAACTGCACCTGGGGGCTCTCGCGGAGATCATCGGTCGCGGCCTTGAAGCTCAGTCCCAGCATCGCAACGTTCTTCTTGCGCGCGTTGAGCACGATTTCGATGGCGCGATCGAGATGCGCATCATTGCTGGGCAACACCGATTCAAAGAGCGGCAAATCAAGGTCAAGCTCTTTGGCGCGATAATTCAACGCGCGCACATCTTTGGGCAGGCACGATCCACCGAATGCAAATCCTGGCTTGAGATACGAAGGCGAAATGTTCAGCTTTGTGTCGGCAGAAAAGATCTCGACCACGGCCTCGGCATCGACTCCCAAGCTCTTGGCCATGGTTCCCACTTCGTTTGCGAATGCAACTTTCACTGCGTGCCACGCGTTGCAAACATACTTGACCATTTCGGCCGATCGGAACGAGGTCTCAAAAACTTTGCCCGGAACCCAGGAATAAAGTTCGCGCAGGATTCGACTGTGGGCGGTTTCCGAGGCGCCGATGATGGTGATCGAGGGCTCCAGAAAATCCGCAACCGCCGTTCCTTCGCGCATGAACTCCGGGTTCACGCACACTCCAAAGTTCTTGCCCAACTTCTTGCCGCTGGCTTTCTCGAGCGTAGGGACGACGATCGTCTCCGCCGTGCCGGGCAAAACCGTGCTGCGCAGCACGATCAGGTGAAAGGAATCTTTTTTGCGCAGCGCTTGCCCGATCTCTTCGCAGACTGGGCCGATGTGTCCCAGATCGAGTTTGCCATTGCGCATGCTCGGCGTCCCCACGCAGAGGAAGGAAATCTCCGTTTCCCGGACCGCTTTCTGCGAATCGGTGGTGGCGTGCAGGTGACATGCTTTCTGGCACTCGGCGATCAGGTCGGCGACGGCGGGCTCAACAATGGGGCTTCGCCCGCTATCCATGGCTTCCATTTTAGCCGCGCTCAAATCCACACCGGTGACTCGGTTCCCTTTATGCGCCAGACAGGCAGCAGTCACCGTGCCCACATACCCCAACCCAAAAATGCTGACTGTCCGGCTCATTCCTAGTCCTGGCCCCCCTGTGTGTTGTGTCGAAACCAATGTTCAAGATAGCTTAGCAGGCACGGCAATGCCAGTTACCGACCGTAAGCTCTTGATTTATTGAATTTTAGTTAATTCCGCAAGTAGGGGCCGGCTTTGGCGCGTGCAGGGCTTTCCGGCTCTGTTCAGTGAGCCTGATTTGCCGCTACTATGAAGAGGCAATGGGCCAATGCCAGTCCCCGGAAGCTGTCGTGTCGGAATCGGCAGCCTCAGTGCGACCGCCAATCGGGGGGGACTCCGCGAATTCTGAAACAACTTCCCGGCGAAAAGTCTTTTACCTCGTTGATTCCTTGAATGTGGGCGGGACGGAAGTCCAGGCCGTCGAGCTCGCCACACGGCTGGACCCCACACATTACGACGTTACGCTCGGCTGCCTTCGTGCCCGCGGACCTCTGCTCGAACGACTGACGGGAACGTCTGTGCAGGTCTGCGAGTTTTATCCCGAAGGCGGTTTCGATTCGCCTCGCGGCGTGTACCAGATGCTGCGGCTGGCGAGATTTCTGCGGCGCGGCCGCTTTGCGATCTTCCATGCGCACGATCTGTACGCCAACATCTTGGGCATCCCGGCAGCTGTCATCGCGCGAATTCCGGTAATTATTTCGAGCCAGCGTGACTTGGGACACCTCGATTTATACAAAAGCGGCCGACGCGTGTGGCTCCGGCGTCTGCAGAAATTCTCCACCGCAGTCCTCACTAACGCTAATGCGGTGCGGGAAACTGTGCTGGCGGAGGATCACTTCGCACCTGAAAAAGTGCGCGTGATCCATAACGGCGTAGATCTCGGGCGCTTTTCGCAACTTTCAAAGGACCGCACTCGCATTGCTCCGGCAGCGAATCAGGAGAAGTGGATCGTGCTCGTCGGAAACATGCACAGCGACGTTAAGGGACACGCCGTTCTGATTGCCGCGGCCCAGAGAGTGGTCCGCGAGTTTCCGGAGGTTCGGTTCCTGTTTGCCGGTGATGGAGAGCGCAGAAGAGACTTCGAAGCGGAGATCGCACGACTCGGGCTCGAAAAGTATTTTCTTTTCCTGGGCCGACGGAATGACGTGCCGCAAATCCTGAAATGCTGCGATATCGGAGTGCTTCCATCTCAGGCCGAGGGGCTTCCCAATGCGGTTCTTGAGTACCTTGCGGCCGGACTGCCGACCATCGCCAGCCGCGTTGGAGGCAACGTTGAGATCGTTCAGGATGGCAAGACCGGATTGCTCGTGCCGTCGAACGACTCTGCCGCCCTTGCCGAAGCAATCCTCCGTCTTCTGCGTGATCCTGGGTTATCCGCGGAGTTGGGGAACAGCGGTCGCGCCCACGTGGCGGCAGAATTCAGCTTTCAGCGACTGATCGAAAAGACCGATCAGATGTACACGGAGCTGCTACAGGCGCGGGAGGGTGAAACGAGTTCTGCGCCTGCGACGTGGAAACGGCTCTTTCAGCGTGCGCGCTCCATGAGCCCGGCGGAGATCACTGACCGCGTCCGCCAGAGCGCGATGGCTCGAGTTGATTGGCTACGCTACAGACTGGGTTCCGATTTTTTTCCGCAAGTCGCCCGAACTCCCCCGGCGCAATCGCGATTCTTCTTCGCACTTGATCAGGTGCCGGCGCTCTGTTCGAAGTTGAGAGAGCTGTTTCCCGAAAGCGTGGACCAGATCGTCCATCGCGCCGAGCGGATCTGTGCGCATCGTTTCGATCTTCTCGGTTACGAAGCGGTGGATTATGGAGCCCACATCGACTGGCATTGCGATCGTGTGCACGGCAAGCGCGCCCCACGAAAGCCTTGGTTCAAGTTGAAGTACCTCAACTTCGACGAGGTCGGAGACAGCAAAGTCACTTGGGAATTGAACCGTCACCAGCACTTTGTGACGCTAGCCAAAGCCTTCCGTCTTACTGGAGACGCAAAATTCGCGTCGGAACTGTTTGGGCAGTGGCATCACTGGCATTTGGAGAATCCCTATCCGGTTGGCATCAATTGGGCCAGCAGCCTGGAGGTAGCGTTTCGCAGCCTGTCGTGGTTGTGGACTTATTTCCTGATGGCCGACTGCCCGGTCACGCCTTCGAGCTTTCGTCAGTCATGGCTGCGCGCGCTGGCAGTCTCCGGACGCCACATCGAGAGCTATCTTTCCACCTACTTCTCGCCCAACACGCATCTGCTTGGCGAGGCGGTAGCGTTGTTTTTCATCGGCACACTTTGCCCAGAACTTCCCGCGTCCCGGCGCTGGCAGCAGAACGGATGGAAGATCATCCTCGAAGAGGCAGGCCGGCAGGTCCGCAGCGACGGATTGCACTTTGAACAGTCCGCGTACTACCACGTGTATGCGCTGGATTTTTTTCTGCATTCGGCGATTCTGGCGTCCCTCAACCAGATCGACGTCCCGCAGGAATTCGATCGCACCCTGGAACGCATGCTGGATGTGCTGGCGATCCTCTCGCGCGGCGGCACCGTGCCTGGAATTGGCGACGACGATGGCGGACGGCTGTTCGATCCCGCGCGCAATCGTATGAGCTTCATGACCGATCCGCTGGCTACGGGAGCGGTGCTCTTTGCGCGTGGCGATTTCAAAGAGCTTGCCCGGGGACCTCGCGAAGAGATGTTGTGGCTGCTGGGCGAGTCCGGCATTCAGGAATTCGAGCGCATTTCCGCCCGCCCCACGCCCGATAGCTCCGCGGCATTCCGCGCCAGCGGGCTTTACGTGATGTCCGGCGAGAACCACAACTGGCAGGCCGTCATTGACGCAGGTCCGCAGGGTGCGCATACCGCAGGCCACGGCCATGCGGATGCACTGAGCCTGACTCTTACCGTGTCCGGACGAGAATTGCTGTCGGACTCTGGGACGTTCGAGTACGTGGGCGCGAATTCCGAGCGCGACCGCTTTCGCGGCACCAGTTCTCATAACACGCTCACGGTCGCTGGCGAAGATCAGGCTTTACCACGAGGTCCGTTCGGATGGCAGCGTCTTCCTGACGTTCAGGCTGAAGGTTGGATGACCGGACGAACCTTCGATCTGTTCGTCGGCAGCCACGACGGATATTCCCGATTGCCAAACCCGGCGATCCATCGCCGTTACGTATTCGCAGTGAAGCCCGGTTTATTTCTCGTACGGGATCTCGTTCTCGGCTTTGGCGAATATTCTCTGGACCTGTTCTGGCATCTCGCTCCCGGGCTGACCAACCGCGAGTCTGACCTCTTTGTCGACAATGGTTCTGGCCTTCGCGTGGTTACAGTGGATGGGCACGGATGGTCCCGTACAGTCGAGGATCAATTTCATTCTCCCGTCTACGGAGTGAAGCAGACTCACAAAGCCCTGCACTTCTCCACCAGGGCAAAACTGCCCGCCGAGTTTGTGACCCTCCTGATTCCGACATCAGAGAAGAGCGTCGAAGGCAGCCTCGCGAAAATACCAGCAGAGACGGACGGCTGCGTGGGATATCGCTATCGAAGCGCTTCCGACGAACATTGCCTGTTTTTCAGCGAAGGATCGCCTTGGAAAATAGACTCATGGAGCACCGACGCTGAATTCCTGTACCTGAGCCGTGCCCGCGACGGTGCCGTAGTTACTTTTGTTTGCTGCAATGCGAGCTTTGTGGAGTGGAAAGGTCATAAGATGATGACTGCGAAGTCCCGAATCTTGCGCTGCGAGTTGAGCGGAGGCGACCCGGTGAACGTGATTTCCAGCGATCCCGACGCAGTCACGGTCGACATTGAAGGCTGGAAGGCTCTGTTGAACGGTTCCTGGGTGCCGGTTAAGACTGAGTGAGCTGAGAATTTTATATGTGTGGAATTTGCGGAATCTTTTTTGCGAATCGCGACTGGCGCGTCCAGGGCGACGTGCTTGCGCGCATGAACCATAGCATCGTGCATCGTGGGCCTGACGATGAGGGCTTCTTCGTCGAGGAAAATGTCGGCCTCGCCATGCGCCGACTCAGCATCATCGATGTGAAGACCGGGCATCAGCCGATTGCGAACGAGAATCGCGATGTCTGGATCGTCTTCAACGGCGAAATCTACAACCACGCCGAGCTGAGAGCGGACCTGGAGAAGCGCGGCCATCAATATCGGACCCGCAGCGATACAGAAACCATCGTTCATCTTTACGAGGAATACGGATCAGAGTGCGTGAAGCACCTGCGCGGGATGTTTGCCTTTGTGATCTGGGATCGGCGCAAGCGCGTGCTCTTTGCCGCTCGTGACCGTCTCGGCATCAAGCCCTTCTACTATCGCTGGGACGGCAAGTCGTTTCTGTTCGGGTCGGAGATCAAGGCAATCCTTACGTACCCAGGGATCGACCCTGAGTTCCATCGAGGACATCTTGGCGAATATCTCGCGTTTGGCTACATCACCGGTCCGGACACAATGTATGCGGGTATTCGCAAGCTGATGCCGGGACACACTCTGGAGTTAAGCGAACGAGGCGAGCCCAAGATTACTCGATATTGGGACCTTACGGTTGCCGTCGACGAAATTCCGCGCGGCCGCAATTACTACGTGAAGAACTATCGCGAGATGCTCGAATCTGCGGTGCGATCGCACCTCATGAGCGACGTCCCGCTTGGCGTATTTCTGAGCGGTGGACTGGATTCGAGCGCCGTCGCTGCGCTCACCGCAAAAATCCGTGGCGACAAGATTCAGACGTTCGCCGTCGGCTATGGCGAAGAGGAATTCAGCGAGCTGCCCTACGCCCGGCAAGTTGCCGCCCACATCAAATCCGATCACCACGAAGTGCGCCTCAGCCGGGAAGAATTCTTCGACAGTCTCCCACGGCTCATCTGGCACGAAGACGAACCAATCGTTTGGCCCTCGAGCGTCTCGCTCTATTATGTGGCGCGCCTCGCGCGCGAGCGTGTGGTGGTTGTGCTCACCGGGGAGGGAAGCGATGAAACTCTGGCTGGCTACACCCGCTACGCCTGGACCCGGTTGAACTCGAAGATGGACCGCATGTACCGGACTCTATCGCCGGCATTTCTGCGCAACTGGGTACGGCAGGGAATCGGTGCGGCTCCGCTGTCGGCCGCGCTGCATCGCAAGCTGGAGCACACGTTTCTCATGCGCGATGGAGAGTCGTGGCCGTCCTTCTACTTTGACAATTTTTATTCCGCCTTTTCAGCAAACGAATCTAAGGACCTGCTGACTGCGGAAGCTCTCGAATCTGCCGGACCCGCGTACGCAGGATCGATGGAGCCGTGGGAGCGTTCCTCGGGCGAGCTTCTGCACCGGCTGCTCTATACGGATTTGAACAGCTATCTGATCGAGCTGCTGATGAAGCAGGATCAGATGAGCATGGCCGCGTCGGTGGAAAGCCGCGTGCCCTTCCTCGATCATCCATTGGTCGAATTCACGGCTCGCATTCCAGCGGACTTCCAGATCCAGGGAATGGCCGGCAAGTTCGTCCTGAAACAAGCTGTCGAAGACTTGCTGCCTCACGACATCATCTACCGCAAGAAGATGGGATTCCCCACACCCTGGGCGTACTGGCTGGCGGGGCCGCAACTGGAGCAGATCCAGACTCTTCTCACGGAGCCTCGCAGCGCCGCACGGGGACTGTTTCGACCGGATGCGGTGACGCGAATCTTTGCCGAGCATCGTGGCGGACATCGGGATCATGGCAATCGCATCTGGCGGCTGCTGAACCTCGAGTTGTGGCAGAGGGTCTGCCTCGAAGGGGATCGCGAATCGGTTGCCTCGCCAGCGGTGGCGAACGCCATTTCATAGCCCATGCGCTCATCTATCTTCGACCAGGAATTCCCATGCTGAGGAACGCGAAACTGGCTGCGCTTCGCGTCCTGAAAAGCGCCGGTGCATTCGAAGCTGTCGCGAACAGCAACTGGCGGCGCAATCGCCTGCTGATCCTCTGCTATCACGGGACATCGCTCGAAGATGAACATCAATGGAGACCTGCTCTCTACCTAGCGCCCGAACTGCTGGAGAGGCGATTGCAGGCTTTGCGCGCGATGCGTTGTTCGATCCTGCCCCTCGGGGTAGCTCTTCAGCATCTCAAGGCCGACGATCTTCCAGCGCGCAGCGTGGCGGTGACTTTTGACGATGGCACCTATGACTTCTATCGGCAGGCATATCCCTTGCTGAAAAAGTACGACGTCCCGGTGACTGTCTATCAGACGACGTACTACAGCGACAATCCAATGCCGGTGTTCAATCTGATCTGCTCTTACATGCTGTGGAAGCGGCGTGGGGAGAAGCTGGATGCTATGCCCGAACTCAGCATCGACCAGACTATGGACCTCGAGACACAACTCGGCCGGCACAAGGTCGTCCGCAGTCTCGTAGAACGAGCCGCTCGCGAAAACCTGACGGGGCGGGAGAAGAATGAGATTGCAAGCCGGCTGGCGCAACGGCTACGCATCGACTACGCAGATCTCACATCCAGGCGCATTCTGCAGCTCATGAGTGCGCAGGAGATCTCGGAAATTGCGAAGGATGGCGTCGATGTGCAGCTGCATACCCATCGCCATCGGACGCCCGACGATGAGGCCCTCTTTGAACGGGAGATCGAGGATAACCGGCGGCGGATCGAATCTCTCACGGGAAAATCTCCCCAGCATTTCTGCTATCCGAGTGGAGTGTACCGGCGGGAGTTCGTTTCCTGGCTGCAAAAGGATGGGGTGCTTTCGGCAACTACCTGCGATGCAGGGCTTGTGCAGGCGGGCGACAATCCGCTCCTGCTGTCACGATTTGTGGACACCACCGGGCGCACGCAGTTGGAATTTGAAAGCTGGGTGAGCGGCGTGGGGGCGATCATGGCGCTTCGCAAAGTGGCCACCCAGCGCTATATCGTGCCCGAGGACTAGTTCGTGGGCCGGCGCGTTTATCCCGTTGGTTGCGATGTCTTGGGGTATTGAAGAGAGGCCCAAGGAGAGGAATCTCTACCCCGAGCACGGCGGCTTGGGTAGGGATGCTTCGACGGCGCCGGAGTTCCGCTTCGCTGCACTCCGGCTCCGCTCTGCATGACAATGCTGAACTACCGGGTCGTTGATTGCGCAGCGGGTAGGTGCGAGTGCACGGCGGCCAGCAGTTCATCTCGCAGGAACGGGCCGCCGGCCAAAAGGCCGGAGAGTAGCGGATTCTTCCGATTGCACTGCAGCGGAGTGTTCTCAAGCGTGCTCACGAATCCGCCGGCGCTCGCCACCAACGCCGCTCCAGCAGCCACATCCCATTCGTTTTTGGGCGTCAGGGTGAAAGTGATATCGGCCAGGCCTGCTGAAACTAATCCCAGTTTGTAAGCGACCGATCCCATCGGCCGAATCTGGTAGTCGCCACTTTGAAACTGCTGCCACTCGCCGCGTTTCACCTCGCTGCGGCTGGCGAGGATCAGCGATCCCTTCAGCGTCGTGCGCTGGCTGGGCCGTGCGGGTTTGCCGTTATAGAGAATTCCCAGGTCGATCGCACCGACGATCGTTTCATTTGTCGCCGGATTGCAGATGCCTCCTGCGACGGGGCGCCCATCTTCGACGAATCCGATGGAGACACAGAATTCGGGAATGCCCTGCACGAACTCGCGCGTGCCATCGAGCGGATCTACGACCCAGACGCGTTTCTTGGAAAGCCGCGACATATCGTCAGCGCTCTCCTCCGAGAGCCAACCTTCGCCCTCACGCAGCAGGTTCTGGCGTAACACAGCGTCCAGAGCGCGGTCGGCTTCGGTGACCGGGTCGAGTCCAATCTTGTACTCCGTCTCGATCTCACCAGGAGTAAAGCGGGCAAATACGGTGCGGGCAGCTTCAATTGCGGCTTCGATGCGGGTAAGAATGTCGGAATAAGTAGAGTTCATCAGGTCCTTGGAATAATTCTGGATTAGGCGGGCCACAACATCCGGGCTCCGGTAATCAATAGCAGCGCACATAAAATCCGGCGCAGCCACAGCATGGGCACGCGAGTTGACAGGTGCGACCCCAGCAGTCCACCCGGGATCGAACCAATGAGCAATGACACGACCAGTCGCGGATCCACGTTCCCGAAGCGAAAGTGCAGAAATCCGGTGACTCCCGTCATGACTACGGCGTGCACGATGTCGGTGCCGACGTTAACCTTGGGAGGAAAACTGTAGAACAGCAGCAACAGCATCATGATGATGCTGCCCGATCCCACCGAAGTCATTCCGACCAGGAGGCCGGCGACGGCACCGATTATGACCATACCGGCAAAACCCTTTGTGGTCGGAGGTCGATTCGCAATTCGCTCTTCGATTCGTCTCTGCAACAGCAACAGAGTGGGAATGATGATGAGCAACACGCCGACTGCGCTCTTGATGAAATGGTTGACCCCGTCGCCATAGACGTGACGGATGTACATCAGCAGATTGACGCCGCCGATCGACCCGGGAACGCTGCCCAACGCGAGGGCAATCACAACTTTCCGGCGAACTGTACCCCTCTTCAGGTGCAGCAGGCTCGCCGGAATTTTTGTGAAGAAGTTGAATAGAGCGTCCGAACCGACCGCAACGATCGGCGGGACTCGCAGGCCAAAAATGAGCACGGGGAGCAGCAACACGCCACCCCCCACGCCGGTCATCCCGATCAAAACACCGACGACGAAGCCTGTGAGGATTTTGCCTGCTATCAACTCCATATGGGCCCAGTGGTTCGGTTATGCTGCCGCGCTATTGACTCCGATGAAGCCTTCGCGTTCGAGATGCAGAATGATTTCCTGCGCGGCTTCCTCGGGCGACAATTCGCCGGTGTTGATCGTGACCTCGGCATCCGGCGGAACTTCGTACGGGTCAGAGATTCCGGTGAACTCTTTGAGAATCCCGGCTCGTGCTTTGGCATAAAGGCCCTTGCGGTCGCGCTGCTCGCAGACTTCCACCGAAGTCGCCACGTGCACCAGGATGAAACCGCCATAGGGTTCCACCATCTGCCGGACGTGCTTGCGTGTCGCATCATAGGGCGCGATCGGCGCGCAAATGGCAATACCGCCGTTCTTGGTGATCTCTGACGCCACATAGCCAATTCGCCGGATGTTGATATCGCGGTGCTCCTTGGAAAATCCCAGTTCGGATGAAAGATGCTTGCGAACCAGGTCGCCATCGAGCAGCGTCACCGGACGGCCGCCGACTTCCAGGAACTTCGTCAGCAACACGTTCGCAATCGTCGATTTCCCTGACCCGGACAGGCCGGTGAAGAAAATCGTCACACCCTGCTGGCTGCGTGGCGGGAAGCTCCGCCGCAGCTCGTGCACCACTTCCGGGTACGTGAACCATCCCGGAATTTCGCGTCCTTCATTCAGGCGCTGGCGCAGCTCGGTTCCGGAGATGTTCAGAACCCGGTCTCCCGGCTTGACCTCGTCATCAGGCACATAACGGTCTTCGGTTTCGAGATAAACCATCATGTTGAAGGGAACCATCGTGACGCCGATGTCCGATTCATGCTTCTTGAATACTTGCTGCGCTTCGTAGGGGCCGTAGAACGGCTTGCCGTCGGTATCCTTGCCTGGACCTGCGTGGTCGCGTCCCACGATGAAGTGAGTGCAGCCGTGGTTCTTGCGAATCAGTGCATGCCACATCGCCTCCCGCGGTCCGCCCATGCGCATGGCTAACGGCAAGAGTGACAATTTCTGTGTTCCTTGGGGATACTTGGAGCCCAGCAGTTGATAACAACGGACGCGTGTGTAGTAATCTACGTCGCCCGGTTTCGTCATTCCGACGACAGGTTGGATCAAAAGGTTGGCTTCCACCTGCTTGGCGGCGCGGAAAGTGAGTTCCACGTGTGCGCGGTGCATGGGATTTCGCGTCTGGAAGGCCACGACTCGACGCCATCCGAGGCGGGCGAACTCATTGCGAAGCTCGGCCGGCGTGAAACGCAGGGTGCGGAAGTCGTAGTGCGGCGGCATCTGTAAGCCTTCGACCTTGCCGCCCACATACCACGGATTGGCCATGTTCATCGCATAGTTCGCACCTGGATGAGCCTTGCTGGTGCTGTTGAAGACGGCCTTGGCTTCCGCGGCGCGGTCCGGTTGCCAGACTTCTTCCACGTGGAGCACGGCCAGCATGACGCCCTCGGGATCGCGCAGCGCCACCTTGCTGCTGCCCGGGGTCAATTTCTTGGCAAATTCTTCCGTTACGTCGAGCGTGATCGGCATGGTCCAAAGAACTCCGCTGGCCAGCCGCATGTCGTGACAAACACCTTCATAATCGGCCTGGGTCATGAAGCCGCGCAGCGGAGAAAATCCGCCGCTCATGAGCAATTCGAGATCGCATATCTGGCGCGCCGTGAGGTCCCAGGATGGCCATTCCCGCGAATGGGTTTTCAGTTCTGCAGCCTTTTCCGGAGAAGCAAGAAGATTAATTAGTTCACCACCGTGCGGAGCAATCAAGTGACTACTCGAAGCGGACAAGAGCGTGAGCCTCCATGGTTCTTTGATTTGGATTTATTGGCATGTGAACCCAGTACTTGTGCAGAAGGGGATTAGAACGAGACTGCAAATGCTGTGGGCCGATGCCCCTTAAGTGCGTTCCAGTTTCCACGAAAGAATTGTTGTTGTTGTGCCTCGCAACTGCGATGCCGTGAGCGTTTTCTTATTGTACTGTAAGTTGATAAGGATAACGGCTTAAACTTTGGCTTTTCGCGGCGCCCCACTGCCGGTTCGCGAGTTTGTGTGCAAGTCCTTGCGCAATGGGTAAACAAGTTCCCATTGAGAAGAGATTAAAAAACTGTAATTTCCTGCACACTCGGAGCATGGAGAAACTATGGTAACCACGTTCTCACTCCGGCGGATCGCTCGGTTACACTGCTTGAAGCACACACAGTTCTTGGGACTGGATGAAAGATCTCGCCAAAAGAGCCATTCTTGCCAGCGGAGCGATGAGGTTAATTTCTCCCGGCGCGAGTGCGGCGATTCTGATGTATCACTCGGTAATGCCCGATCCGACCGCGCACGCTGACTCTCTGGGTGGCATCATCCACTCCGAATCCGAATTCCGGGCGCAGATGGAGTTGCTGCGTCGCGACTATCACCCGCTCAGCCTGGAGGAAGTCGTCGGAAACCTTAAAACTGGCAAGCCCTCGCCCAAACGGTCGGTGGTGGTTACATTCGACGACGGGTACACAGATAACTGCGAAGTTGCGATGCCGATCCTGGATCAGCTTGGAATCCCCGCAACGTTTTATGTGACTGTCGATTGCATCGAGCAGCGCAAGCTGCCTTGGCCGAGCCGCTTGCGTTTCGCGTTCCGCAAAACGAAGCTGCCCGCCTGGAAAGACGGTCGCGGCAACTCGTGGTCTTTGGGCGATCTCGATTCGTGCGAGCGCGCGTATCTGGCATCCTGCGATGATTGCTGCCAGCTCAGCGGTCAGGCTCAGGAGTCGTTCGTGCGCGGGGTTGAGGAACAGTTGCAGGCGGCCGTCCCCGGCAATTCGAGTTCACTGATGATGAACTACGCGCAGATCGGAACTCTGGCGCAGCATGGCCACATCGTGGGCTCTCACACGATGACGCATCCAAACATGGCCTATATCCCGGAGGGCGAGGCACGAACTGAGCTCGCAGAATCGAAGCAGCGTCTGGAACACGCTTTGCAGGCACCGGTCAGACATTTCTCGTATCCCTGTCCGGCGATGACTCCGCACTGGAGCGAGCGGACCGTGGCACAAAGCCGTTCAGTCGGGTACGATTCCGCCGTGACCACCAACGGCGGAGTCACTCGCTATGGGGATCATCCGCTCTCCTTGAAACGCATTCGGCCGACGAAGACGGCGGAGGGTCTCCGCTGGAATCTGGAGTGCGCATTCGCGGGACGCGCAATGTAGCGTGCATACGCTGGCTCGGGGCGGACACCATTTGGCAAGAATCCTGGTTTTAGACGGTCACAGCGCGGCGGCTCTTTCCGTTACGCGATCCGCCGGGCGCGCCGGCCACTGGGTCTCTGTGGGCGCGAATCAGGGAATCTTTGCTGCCGCCAAACTCTCGCGCTACTGCCGCCTTGCCTTGGACTATCCCGTTTCCACCAGCGAGCCTGCACAGTTTGTGGATTGCATTCTTGAGTTCGTGCGCGCCCACCAGATTGATCTCGTCATTCCCGTTACGGACTGGACGCTGGGACCACTGTCTGCGGAGCGCGAGCGCTTCGCCGGACTGTGCCGGCTCGCGATGCCTTCGCACGCGGCGGTCGAGTTCGCGTCCGACAAACTCCGCACGATCGAACTGGCACAGGAGATTGGCATCGGCGTGCCGAAGACTCATCTAATTCGCTCGCTCGATGACCTCTCCGCTTGCAAGGGAATCGGATTTCCCAGTGTTGTGAAAGATCGCTTCTCGGTGAGATGGATTCAGGGCAAGGCGGTTTTCGGATCAGTCGCATATGCCTATTCGCCCGACGAGCTGAAGACGAGAGTCGATGATCGCCTTGAGAAAGCAGGAGACGTGCTGATCCAGGAGTTCGTGTCAGGGCAGGGAGTCGGCTTCTCGTGCTTCGTGGCAGGCGGCGAGACTTACATCCCTTTTCAGTGGCTCCGAGTGCGGGAGGTCGATCCGCGGGGCTCCGCGAGCAGCGCCAGGAAATCCATCCCTCTCGACGATGTTCTTGTCTCTCAAAGCCAGCAGTTAATTACTCGCATGGGCTTTGAAGGGATTGCGATGGTGGAATACAAGCGCGCTTCCGACGGACGCCTCGTATTGATGGAGATCAATGGCCGCCCTTGGGGCTCGATCGGCTTGCCTTTCGCGTCCGGTATCGATTACCCGCACTATCTCGTCGACTGGTGCCTGGAAGGCAAACTCCCGCCGGAGAAGATTAGCTATCGCGAGAACATTCTCTGCCGCCGTGCGGTGAGCGAACTGACGCACCTGGGCAACATTCGAGTTGGACGTCCGCGGAATTGGCCGGGCAGCTACCCTAGATTCTGGCCGACCCTGATGCAGATGGCGCTCCCCTGGCGCCCGGGCATGTGCTACGACGATCTGTGGATTTCAGACCTGCGTCCTGGAATTGCGGGCTTGCGGTACTGGTTTCAGCGTCGCGGCAAACGTTCTTCGTAGGCGCCTTGTTGCTGACTGGATGAGAAAACTGTCACCGACAGCAAATTGCGGATGCAAATCTGCAGCTCCTTTGCGCAATGGCGGGTGACTTCGAGATCGCCGAGGTACGGGTCAGGAATTTCTCGGCATCTCCAGGCGCCTTCCGCGTAGGCACTCAGCATATAAATCTTGTTCGCCGCGTCGGGATACAGCGTCAGCAATTCCGCCTTGTTCTGGAAGTCCATGGCGAAGACCGCGTCAGCTGCGTCCACCATCTCGCGGGTGAGTAGCTTGGCGCGGTGACTGGCGAGTGAAAGTCCCAGTTCGGCTGCTGCTTCTTGCATCCACGGATGCGCTTCGCGCCCCGGGTTCGCGTGCAATCCGGCGGAGACGATGCCGACTTTTTCAGTCTCCTCCGGCGCAGTCTCGTTGAGCGTCTTCCGCATCAGGAACTCCGCCATGGCGCTGCGCATGATGTTGCCAAAGCACACAAAAACAAACGAGCGCGCGGCCGCGGGCACGTTCGCTTCATTTTCGGTTCTCATGCCCATTACGTCCTTGAACCGCAATCCGGCATAGATCCGGCCTGCTCCTGGCCCCAGCCGCCGTATAATGCCGCGCTGTTGCAATAGAAAACGCGGAATGAATTTCCGCACCACGTCTTTGAAGGTTTTTGGTTCGAGGGGTTCTTCGCTCACGGCGTTTCCTGATGTGAGATCGCTGCGCTAACAGGTTCCCTTTGGCCCGACGACAGCTCGTATCCAAGCCGGTGCATCAGGTCGCCCCACGCTGATTCGATGGCTTCCACTGATTCCTGCGCTAAGTTTGATTTCCAACCCCCCGCCTTTGCCGTGCGGACGAATGGCTTGTCGATACGCGTCTTTTTGGTCAGCACCCAGTCTGCAGCCTCTTTCTTCTCCAGTTCCCGCATCCGTTCCGGAGAACTGAGTTCAACGGCTCGCTGCAGTGCTTCTGGACTCGAATCAAGTTTCCGGAACGAGGCTCGCTGCAAGAACTCAATAACCTGCAAAAGTGCTCCGCCCGTATCTCTTTTCATGTCCTCGTAGCGCAGCATCATGAAATTGGGGCTGTCGCCACGTACGGACAGCCAGCTCAGCACATTGTCACGCCACGACCCAAACTTGCGATCGAACTCTCCGCCGATAAACCGGGGAACAAAGGCGGTCATCGGATAATCATCCGGAATATTTCCGGCTTTTACGTTGTGATGGTAGAAGGAGATCGCCACATCTCGCGGATCGCGCACGATGTAGATCACACGCGGATATTGCGGCTGAAAACACTCGTGACTCTTCAGCATGCGGGGGCGAGGCAGATCCCGCAACGCACGATCGGGATTAAAGTAGATTTCCGGGATCCGTGACTCGATGTTCGAGAAGGTAACGGGCTCATCCTGATGAATCAAATTGCCCAGCAGGAATCTCGTCCAGGTATTGCCCGATCGAGGATAGGACACCAGAAATACGTCGTCCGGATAGACGCTGACCCCGCGCCCGGCAAGCTGCCGGCCCGCGAGCACACGGCCTGCCTGGGCTACCGCTCCCAGAGCCCGTTGCACTCTGTTTTGGCGCCGCGACATTTCGGCTCAGCCTCTCTCCGTTCCTACGAGAGGAACCGCGACCTGCTCTTCTGCCCGACGTTGCGCTTCCTGCTTCACTCCCCAGACTCGTCCCGTCCATATGGCCCACGTCAATCCCAGTGCATAGGGGACCATGCCGATCACAATCTGCAGCAGTACCTGTAAGTACGTGCGAGCGAAAAACCAGTGACGCATGACTAGAAGCATCAGAACCGTGGGAAATGTAAGCAACAGCGGCAAGGTGTACGCCTGAACCAGGAACGACCTCAGCTTCACGTTCAGCATCCGGCACAGGTGTCGAGGCATAAAGAACAAACTTGTACAGCTCAAGGGAATCGCCGTTCCCAGGGCGTCACCGATCAATCCGAACTGCCGGATCAGGTAGATGCTCAATCCCAGGTTGGCGACGCCTTCGATTCCGGTCACCCAGGCCAAACTCTTGTGGCGCGCCATGCCGTAAAGAATGCGGGTCGAGGCGGCCTGCGCCAAGGTGAATGTGGAAGGAATGATCAGAACCAGCAGCACGGGATAGGACAGGGCAACGTACTGCTTCCCAACCCACGCAGTTAGAACCGATTTTCCCAGGATGATAAGGGTCGCACTGATGGGCAAAACAACCAGGGCACACGCGCGGTTGCCCGCGATGAAGATTTTGCGTAGATGATCCTTGTCTCCCTTCGCATCCGATTGGCCTGACATGGGAACAAATATCTGTGCAAGGCTGCTCACTACCTCCGACGTATAGTCCACCAGCCGGTCTGCGTTCGAGAAAAAAGTGACTGCGGCCACGGACAAGAAGGTGGAGATCACCATTTCATCCGTTTTGAATCGCAGTTTGAATGCGAGCATGAGGATGAAGCTCGCGCTGCTGTAGTGGGCAATCTCGCCGAAAGCATCCCGGCTGACATATTTCCAGCCAAACTTCAGCGGAAGCGCGTGCAACACCACGGCTGCCCGGACTATGGAAGCGAGCAAGGGCATGCTGACGGTGACGATGGCGACCGCCAGCAGCCCATATCCATGATTCAGCGCGGAAACAATCAACGCGGCGCGGAGAAGGGTGCTGACCACGTTGGTCCAATTCACGATGTAGAAGCGACCCAAGCCCTCCAGAATCCCTCCGAACACTCCGGCGGGAAATCCAATCGCGACCGAGGCTCCAACGATCAGGAAGAGCAGGCGGGCCGTGCTGATGAATTGTGGCGGCATCCGAAAAATGAAACCGACCTGGGTGCTGAGTGCGATGGTCAGCAACATCGTGATTACGCCAATCGCGCTATATCCGGCCAGGCTGGTGTTGATCAGCCGATACAGCCCCTCCATGTCCTTCTTGGCGGTGTATGTCGATACGTACCGGATGATGGAGGAACGCACCCCCAGGTCAAACAGCCCGTAGTAGCCGGTAACGGAAAAGACCAGTACCCACGCCCCATACGCGGTGTTGCCCAGCCGATGCAGAATGAAAGGCGATAAGAAAATTCCGACAAGAATGTTCACGCCCAGGCTGAACCAGCTGGAGCTGACATTCTTTATGATTTCGCGTTTTCGCATCTTGGGTCTGAGGCCAACTTGCCGCTAGGTAGTTTGCAACGCTTCCTGGGTCACGCAGCGGTACCCGAGATGATTCATCACATCGCCCCACGCCGATTCCATCTGCTGGACGCACTCTGCAGGCAGATTCGTTTTCCAGCCCCCAGACTGCGCTTTTCCGACAAAAGGTATGTCTTTTCGGCGATTTTTCGTCGCGATCCAGTTGTCCTGCTCCTGCTTCTCCAGCTTCCGCATGCGGTCGGCCGAACTCAGTTCGACTGCCTGCCTCAGATTGGAGTCGCTGGCGTCTGCTCCGAGAAAGTGGGCGATCCGGCCAAGCTCGGAAACGGCGTCATCCTGAAGATCTTCATATCGAACCAGGAGGAAATCTTTTTCTTGCCCGCGTGTATACACCCACGAGGCAACGTTCTCGCGCCATGTTCCCCAATCGGCCGACACCAGCCGTCCGCAAATGAAGTCGTCTACGTAACGATCGAGTGGATACCCGTCCTCAATCTGGCGGTACTTCCTCTGGAAGTCGTAGTTGGAAAGAACGACGTCTCTCGGGTCACGCACGATATAGATGGTCTTCCGGTAGCGGTGATCGAAGTAGCAATGGGTCTTGATGATGCGAGGTCTGGGCGTGCGTTTGAGCGCTCGGCTGGACTGCGATGAGGTGTCTGGGATCAGTTTCTCAATATTGAGAAAGCTCACGTTTTCCTGCGGATAAACCAGGTTCGCGATCAGAAAACGAGTCCATGTGTTGCCCGATCGCGGATAGGACACAATAAATGTATCGTCGCGATAAACACGAAAATTGCGGTCCGCTTTATCGGTTCCCAGGAGGTACTTCAATACGACTTTGATTCCGTACATCATAAGTCCAGTAGCAGTCCCCGTTGTAGGATCGAAATAACGATCGCCTCAGCGATCCAGTACTTGTGGCCTCGTCATCGCTTTCGGATTCAACCCGCCTGTCCGTTGCGGTTCCCAGGTCGTCCGCTGCCGGCGCTTGTAGGAGTGGAGAGCTTGTACATAATGCTCATAGCACCAACGGAAGAATGCCGGGCAATACCGCAGAGCACTTTCCACGAAACCCAGGCGACGGTCGGGCCCCAGCGATCTCGCACGCTCGATTGCCGCCAAGGCCTGATCATAAGTGCCGCTGCTAAGATGCCGCTTGGCGGCTTCGATTTCGATTTCTTTATCGAGTTCCCGGATCTTGGACGTAACAATCGCGCCTTGCGCAGAAGTAAGCGGCAGCATCGCCGAGACCTTCTTGTAAACCTGCCGGCGCCCCTGCTTCATCAATTCCCGATCCGCCGAGAGGCCATTCGACAGCCTATGGATAATGTGCACGGCAGGCTCATACGCCATCTTGACGCCATTGCTGGCAAGACGCAGCCAGAGGTCGAAATCCTCGCAACGTCGCATCTGCTCGTCGAATAGAGAAGTCTGCAGGAGAGCTTCGCGCACCACGACGACTGAAGACGTGTTTACGGTGCAACGCTCCGCTAACAGACTGTCGAGTGTTACCGGGCCCTGCTGTGAAATACGGTCAAAGGCATCGTGTGTGTATCCATCTGCATCGATTTGTGAATTGTTGGCATAGACCAGCCCGAGTTCGCGATCGCGCTCCAGACGCTGCACCTGGTTGAACAGGTGATGTGGCAGCCATAGATCGTCACTGTCAAGAAACGCTACATAACGACCCCGTGCCTGACGGATTCCCAGGTTTCTCGCCGCCGACGGACCGCGATTCTCCTGGCTGAAATAACGCAGGTTCGGCAAATAGGGCTGCAGCCTAGCTTCAAGTTCGGTTGTATCCGGGGAGCCATCATTGACGAGAATGATCTCCCGGTTCGAAAGCGTTTGATGGAAGACCGAGTCAAGGGTTCCTGAGATGTAGCCCGATGAGTTATAGGCGGGAATTACAACCGAAACCATTGGTGTCGGGTTTGGGGCACCGCCCGGATTGTCTATTTTCGGTCCTGGCATTCCCGATCCTGATAACTCGAATCCAACTTCAATCCGCCGCAACGGCGACTGCCGCAACGTACTCGGCAGTAACCGGCACATCGGATATCGTCCAGCAAGCAGCTTCGCCGGGATCCGGCCTCGTCGCCAGGAGCGCGTCGCGATCACCCGCCGCAATGGAGACGTCGAATTGACGCAGCGGCAAAGCCAGGCCATCGCCCTTGGCCTTGATATACGCTTCTTTCCTCGTCCAGCAGCGGAAGAAAGCGGCTCGCAACTCCTGTCCCGACAGACGCCTCAGACACTGCCACTCCGAGTCCGAGAAGAAGCGCTCTGCCAACGGCTTCACCTCAGTCTTACGGCTCATGCTCTCAACATCTACCCCGACCGCTCGATCCCTCGCAAATGCCATGATCGCCAGGCCCTGGGTGTGTGAGACGTTAAAGCGCAAGTTGCTGTTGCCCCCCAGAAGCGGCTTCCCATGTATTCCATAGCAAAACTCGACTTCTTGCGGAGCAGCACTCAGATATTTGGCGAGTAACGCGCGAAGAGTCCCACGCGTCACAACAAAATCATTTCGTGGCCGCCCTTCGCGCAGCCGAAGCGCCTTTTCTTGCTCGTCCCGCGAAAGCAACTCGCAGGGTATAGTGATCTCGGACGCGCAATCCTCAAGCGGGGTTTGCCATAGATGCACGCTCCCCGGCTCCAGTTCGGGAACAGATCCGATGCGAGTCGCATTCCACGGTCCCGCAATCAGAGGCTCTGTTTTGCCTGGCATCGTCTCTTACCTTAGTCCCAATCCCGGAACGTGAGCACACCCATCCGTACACCCGGTATACCCAGCCTACACCAGAAGTGTTTCCCAGCCGTTACAACAAATGGGGCTGGCTAGGCACGCCGCTGGGTAGTGCGTGCCTGGTATGGTTGCGGGTCGCTCCGACCTCTGATGCGACCCTAAAATCTGATCAGCAGAACGTCCTCAGTGCTTTCGGCCGCCCGACGCAACTGCGGATTGATTGTGGGGAGCGTGATAGTTGAAGTTAATGCTGGAGGAGTGTCCGGTTGGTTCCGCGTGTACATGGGACGCGGTCGCTGATGGTCTGCTGCTACCCTTGGCCGCTGATTGTGCGCGTAGCTGCGCTGAACTCTTATGCTCGAGTTGGCTAAGTTCCGCGTTGCGGGCTGACTGAGTTTTCGCCGGCAACGAGCTGCTTGCATTTGACCGGGCATGCTCTGACTTCTCGACCTGCGCCAGCGAGTGGTGCGGAGGCGCAGCGGACGTGTGAAACTTCTTGGGTGCCTTGTCTTGCGCCCAGCCAACCGCTACCCATAAAGCGAAAACACAGAAAATCCACCCCTTCTTCATCAATACAGTGTAACGCTGTTCTGGGCCCGTTTCCAGAGTTGATTACTGCCGAGCGATGTCGTAGTCCGCGATTGACTCAAGGCGCGGACGCAGGCGCGAGGCGGCCTCCTCATCCACCAATGCAACCTCATCTATGTCCTTTGCTGTCAATGGCTTACGGAATTTACGCAGTACCTGGCTCTTCTTGGTTTCGAGCTTAAGTTCGAAAAACTGCCGATATAAAAGGCGGTTCCAAGCACGGTAGAGAGGGTTGCAATCAGTCCGTCCGGAGGTCGCTAATTCGTACCCTAGCTCCGCCAGCAGGTCCCCAACCAAACCCTCGACCCGCTTTAGCTGACCCGTACTGAGTTGTTGTTTCCATCGCGCCACCGGATTGAAGCTGCCTGCCGCCGGGCCCTTGAACGAACTGTTGGGTTTCGCGACTGCACCGACCGCATTTTTCAGGATGCGGTCGTAGTCCAGATCATGCTTCAGGAACCCGCTTAACTTTTGAAGGACCGAGCGGGGATCGGTCACCAACTCTTCAAAACGGACCTCGGCGTAATCGTTGCCCATCTCCGCGCCCGCGTCCCGACCCTTCTTGACCACCCATTCCCAATAGAGTGCCGCAGTTTCGGGGGTTGCGCGCTCTTTCCACGGAAATGGCCGGATGTAACGTTTCTGCGAAAGGGAGACGCTCACATCCCGCCCGTCGCGAATCATGTGGATCACGAGCGCCTCGGGGATGGTCTTTTTGATTTGCCGAAGGTGCAGTATCTCTTCCGGAGTATTGCCCGCCCAGCGCTGTGCCCCTTGCTGCCTGGTCACTTCGTCCATGACGATCCGGAGAAAATCACCCGGATTGCGGCAGTCGTCGAGAATTCTGGATTCCACATCGCGAGCGCGCAATCTGGAGACGCGAAACAAACTGCTCCCCAGCCACACTCGCAACATCTGTTCGCGGTTTGCGCGCCGCGCCAGATCCCCGAAGCGTGGCGCCAGGAGATTAAAAATATTGGATTCGCCAAGATAGAGGGCGAAGCCCCCGGACGACAGCAGCATGTCGTACAGAAGCGTGGTTCCTGAACGCGCACTTCCCACTACAAACACAGGAGCACGGTTTCTTTTACCGAGCAGTGGAACAGGTTCCAAGCAGACCTCACGAGCGCGACGTTAGATCCATCACCGAGCCAGAGGGAGCAGAGCTCATTATAACTGCTTGTAAATCAAACTCGAATTAGGGATTGTGTTATACGACGGCCGTGTGAGAGGTATAGTACGGTTCGCGATCGTCTTCGAGTTTCCGTCCCTGTTTGCTGAATCTAGGGAGGTGTATCAGTCCCATTCTCTGCGCCGCGAATTGCAGCGTCGTGGCCAGCACTCCAAACCCGTATGTCACGCTGCGCCGGAAATTGATCGAAGAGGCTTCTTCGAAATATTTGGTGGGACAAGACACTTCGCCGATGCGGAATCCGAAGTGCACGCATTGCGCCAGCATCTGGTTGTCGAACACAAAATCGTCGGAATTCTCCAGTAAGGGCAGTTGCGTCAGCACCTCGCGGCTGAAAGCCCGATAGCCGGTGTGGTACTCAGAAAGCTTGGCTCGCAGAAACACGTTCTCGAACGCCGTGAGCAGCCGGTTGGAAATGTATTTGTAGAGCGGCATGCCGCCCATCAGCGCGCGGCCGCCGATGATGCGTGAACCCAGTACGACGTCGTATACATCGTAGGCCACCATGCTGGCCATCGCCGTGATCAGCCGCGGTGTGTACTGGTAATCGGGATGCAGCATGATGACCACGTCCGCGCCAGACGCCAGAGCCTCGCGGTAGCAAGTCTGTTGATTGCGTCCGTACCCATAGTTGCGGTCATGCCGGAAGACATAGAGTCCCAGCCGCCGAGCCAGTTCGACGGTCTCATCGCGGCTGTGATCGTCCACAAGAATGCGGATGTCGACCAGCGCTGGAAGTTCCGCCACCGTGGCTTCGAGCGTCTTCTCCGCGTTATATGCGGGCATGACGACCGCTATTCGTTTGCCGTTGAGCATGGAAGACCGCGGGTAGGTACCTTAACAAGTGTAGCCGAACTAAGCGCGTGACGGTAGAGGCGCCGTCGTCGGTCGAGCGGTCATTCGACTCTGACAATAGCCCAAAACAGCTTTTCTTAAGCTTGACGCAGCGGGCGTCGCGCGTAAGCTGGAAGACACTCCAGTTCAACAAATTCGTCCTCAAGATTCGCGGTCAGGCAGGATCACGGCTTGGTCGCAAAAGCACAATCCGGTCCTCGCCCTCTCGCGCCCCCAGCCCAAGGATCTCCCCGCGATTATTGATGGCGAAAGCTTGAATCAACTCCCAACCCGTTCCCGGTTCGAGCATCGCGTTCAAATCGTGAAGCTGTTGGTCACGATAAAGGAATCCGTGAAAGCTGGCGTCCCCGGCGGTCAAAGATCCGCCGACAACCTCTCCGCGATTATTAATACCGCGGGCGATGCTGAATGAACCCCCGAGAGTACCGAGAGAACGGCGGTCGCCGTTCTGCTGAAGAAACCCTTCGATTCGTCCAGTTCCCGGATTGAGGGAAACGCCAGCGGCTTGCCCGACGTCATTCACCGCCAGAATGTCACTTCGGTGGTTGTTAAAGGGCCCCAGATCGATCACTGTCAGTGGCGCTTGATCCTGGTCGACTTCGCTGATACGTGTGAACTTCCCCTGCGTGTCCACGTTGGTTTTCATAGAACAACTCGGTCACTCCTTTGCTGCGGATCCTCCGGCAGAAGCCAGGAACCGGATATGCGCCTGCATGGTAGACACTGCCTCCGCGATATCACCGGCCACTCCATCAAACAGTTGTTCGCGTTGGGGAGTACGCGAGATCGAATAAAAGTAAAACTGTTGCGGATGGTGGGTGCTCGGCCATACCTGTCCCGTATAGCCACGGTCGTGGATTTCGTAGCAGTGCATAAGCGCTCCTGTGACGATCATGATGGGACGACGTCGGGGTTATGTAATCCCCCAATTGAGGTATTAGCAGGTGTGTGTTCAATCCAGCGCGCGGCTGCGGCTTACATTCGTGTGATTTGTCCACGAGGGTCCGAGATGTCTGACGTGACTTCAGTGTCTTGGCAACAAAAATTGCCGGGCGAACCTTGTAGTACCACCAATGCGCCCGACACAAAACCATCACGGCCAGCATGAGCGTCGTATAACCTCCCGAGGGCGCAATTACGTGTTCGTAGAACCCGTGCATCCTCTCCCGCCCCCGCGCTCTGCGAATTGCACTATTGGTCTTGTCGACTGCGTTCTCCAGTCGCTGCCTCTGGTGAGTCAACACGCCGTGCAAATGGAAACATCGGGAAGCCGGAATTGGCCCAGACTTCCCGATGAGAAGGGCAGGAGCCAAGCTTCTCGGCCTTTGCCCTGCGAGCAGAGCACATTTTCGACTGGTGTTATGCGTTGTGCTTCGCTTTTCTCCGGACCAAAAATCCGAGAACTAGCAATCCTGTTCCCAACAGGCCGATGCTGGCCGGCTCCGGTGTGAGGATAGAAGTCGTGCCACTGGTCAGGTTGATCAGCCCACCCTTGTACGGCGTCTTCGTGCTGAAAAACAGCTGCGCTGTTTGTCCCGTGACCGTGACATTGCCTTCCCACGTTCCGCTTACTGGACCAACTAACTCGTATTGATAAACTTTATGGGAGCCCGTTCCTATGGTTCCGGTGTACACCCACGCGATCCCGTTGGCGCTAGGATCACCGAACGTTCCTTGAAACAACACTCCCGAAAATCCGTTGAAACTGGTGACGCTGATGGAGAGGGTGCCTGCTCCGAAATTGCCCACGGTGCAGGGCGGCAAGGCGCAGATTCCAGTGCCGAAGCTCCCACCGAAGAGTACGCCGGTGTTTATCGACAACGTGCCCGAGACCGACTGACCGCCGATCGTGACGAGATTCGATACACTCGATCCCAATGAACCGTCCATGACCAGACCCGTAGTGCCGCCAATCGCAGTGCCGCCCGCGTTATCGATACACTCGAATCCTGGGAAGCACGTGCCCGAAGCGGCTGCCATCGCATTCGACGAATGAGCCCAGGTGGCGACAGGCAATAGCAGCAACAGACAAAGCAGCACAGCGAACGCGACGCGCTTTGCGTTCCTCGACTGAAGTTTCATCTGTGAAAGCCCTCCTCATTGCACACTTTCGGCCGCGCCGTCGAATCCGTAATCCCTCAAATGAGGTATTTATTTGGAAGCAGCGGACAATCGCAGAGGAAAGCTGGCGAGGGTGCGATCGGGGGCCGCGAACGAGGGGGCGCGAGTGGTGATTAGGGGGGATGTCTATAAGACCAACATCAGGATGCGAAGCACTAGTTCCGGCTGACGGTGAGTATCGGTTTTCATGAAGATGCGCTTCAAATGGGTTCGCGCTGTGTGGGGGCTGATGCAGAGTTCATCGGCTGCGGCTTCGATCGACTTGCCCTGGACAAGCTTGACAGCCAGGGCCGCCTCGCCACGGGTTAAACCGTAAATCGCTACCAGGCTTTTCTCATCCATCGGCAGGTCTGGATCGTGATCGTATAACTTGAGCAGAGCCGTTCGCTGCCCATTCCATTCGCAGCAATCCAGGCCCGGACCCGGCATCACACGCACGATTAGTGCATTCGCAGAAAACCTGCGTTGCAACGGGAAAGGGGACTGCTCGGCCTCCCCGCGCTCTGGATTGCGTACCGCGCTCTGTAGTGCACTACGCAAGATCCGAGTGTCCGAGGGACGTTCCGCAACCAGGCCGCTGTCAAACAGCGCGATGCCATCTTTCTTCTGCAAAATGGCGCGAGCGGTTCGATTCGCCAACGGCACATTGCCTTCTTCTGTCGCCAGCAGGGCGCCGCAGCGGACCATTTCCAGACCGTAGGTCAGCGCGGCCAATACCTCCCGCGAGGCACGCAGGTTTACGGTATCCGGCAAATTCAGAGGGCCGGAGAGGTTTGCAGCTGAACGGTTAAAGCCGTTCGGCGCCGCCGGGGAAGGACTCTCCATATAGGTCACCTTCTGCCTGGTTCCTCCTGAAGATGGATTTTTTCGGACGGCAAAGTGTTATCAAAAGCTGTTTCGCCACAATGACGGCAGAATTAAGCTCAGGTGAATGTTTTGTTACTCGGTCGGAATCTGTGGAAATTTTGGCTCTTATCTTCCAGCGATAAGCCTTTCGCCATCCTGCACTCTGTGTGGTTAAATAGAGGATCAGGGTGAACCTTCTCTACACTGTCCCGCAGCATAGTCCTTCGGCGAATCACGATCGCTGGGAGGGATGCGTGTCGGTGATCGTGCCCGTCTATAACGAGGTGCTACACCTGGATGAGTTGTTGCAGGCGGTTTTGGCCTCTACTGTAAAAAAAGAAATCATCATCGTTGATGATGGTTCCACCGACGGCACGCGCGAGAAGTTGCTCGCCCTTCCGCCTCGCGAAGATGTCACTATCGTTTTTCACGAAAGAAACTGCGGCAAAGGAGCCTCGATTCGCACGGCTCTGGCGTATGCGAGGGGCGAGTATGTGCTAATTCAGGATTCGGATCTTGAATATGATCCCAAAGACTATCCTGCGTTGCTGGAGCCGTTGCAGCAGGGTAGGGCCAATGTCGTGTACGGGGTCCGATCAGATCGCCCCGAACGTGGTCTTCGATTTTTTCTCGGTGCCAGGCTGCTGACGCATCTCACCAATCTTCTTTACGGTGCCGGCATTCACGACGAAGCCACCTGCTACAAGGTCATTCGACGCCCGCTGCTGGCGCAATTGCGGCTGGAGTGCCGCCGCTTTGAATTCTGTCCCGAGGTGACTTCCAAGCTTTGCCGTATGGGAGAGAGAATCGAGGAAGTTCCCATCGCGTACCATCCGCGATCGGCGGAAGAGGGCAAGAAAATCCGCCTTTCCGACGGTTGGCTGGCCATCTGGACTCTGGTCCGCTACCGCTTCCTTCCGCGCCGCAGGTGGCTGCAGACTCCCCGCGAATCATTTCCCGCCCCGTTCGCCGTCAGTTTTTCGCGAGTCCCATCCGACTCACTCTTGTAGAGACGTTGCTCGCAACGTCTCGGCCTGTGCCCGAGACTAACTCCCTTTTTTCAACTGCTGCTTCCAGCCCAGCACGCGCGCCTTGGCGCCTTCCGCTTCAGCCTCAGGAATCATTCCTTTCTTCTGATAAAGCACCGACAGGCTGGTATGCGCCAGCACGTCGTCGGGATCTATCTCTGCAATCTTCTTAGCGACCTCGATGGCCTCATCAAAGCGCTCTAAATCCTGGAGCGCCCGAGCCAGCCCGTGCATGGCCTCGGTAAATGTCGGATCGATGTTGATTGATTCCCGATACCCTGCCACAGCTTTCTCGAGTTGTCCTTCAGCCATCAGATCAAGCGCGGAGTAGTAGACATCCTCAGCTTTTTGGCGGGCGTCACTCATGCAGGAATCGGCCAGAGCTTGGATTCTAACATTCAAAAATGTTGCGACCGCCGCTTCAGCCGCCCGGAGCGAGTCGAACGGGCGGTCCAGCCGCGTAGCGGCGCCTTTCAAGGGACTGCGAAGTTCACAATGCCTGTGGTTATTATTAAGGCATGCGCAACAAGGTCCGCTTCCTGTGGAATGCCACCCGAGGCCATCGCTTCACTCCGTGGCGGAGTCCCTATCTTCTCTGGCGCATCGAGACCTACACCGGGGTGAAGATGAAGCAGATCGGCTTTCTGGAGTTCTGGGAGTTCATGTGGCGTGAACGCCGCGAACTCTGGCGCTTCCTGCGGTGGACGGGGGAGATGGAGCGCTGGGCCCATCCAAAACCGAAGAGTTCTTAGCTGGCAACCTATGCTTGAGTCAGAACCCGAGAAAAGGCCTCGATCGAACCTGCACGTGTTCCTGGGCTTTCTGCTGGGAATCGTCGCCAGTTTGGGATGTTTATTCCTGGCGATATTTCTCGGTGCTCTCATCAGAGCAGGCAATTGGATCTATCCGACGCTCGAAGCTATCGCATTAATCGGTATAGGAATCGTGGCAGCAAGAAAAGTTCCGGAATCGAGCCTGGCGCTAGGGGCCGTGATCGCGCTCTCACTGGCGCTACTGTTGGACGGCGTTTGCGCCGTATCTCTCGCGCGCTGAATGGAAGGGTTACGCGCCCTTACCTGCCGCCGTTGCCCCATTGAGCTGTACGCTGACCTCGGCGCCTTTGCCGACACCGGTGAGTTGCGCTGCGGGCGCGCGGTTCGCCACGATCTCCAGATATCCCATGCTTCCCAGGATTCCAAAAACCTCTCCCGGAGCACCTTCCGCGTACGCGTTGCGGACTTCCGTAATCTCTTTGCTGCCGACCGTGATCTTGAACGGCGCTTTGCCGGCAAAAAGCGCAGGTACATCCTCCGGAGTGATGTTGGTGATGAGATTTCCGAAGCGATCCACTTTCAGCACCACCGCCCGAACTTTGTTCTCGGCCACAGGCCTGGGCTTGGGCGCGGCGAATTTGACGTAATCCTCGATCTCGTCTCCGAACTTGTGCGAATCAACCATCTTCGCCAGATACGCCGCCACCGGCGCGAATACATCGCGCGCATGAAAGGTATTGCTGACCGGCTGGTGGAAGTAGTGATCCGAAGTGACATGACGCACGTGAATGCGTTCTTCTTTCGCATACACCATGGAGAGCACGCCATTGTCGGGCGCGACGAAGTGATATCCGTCGCTCGACGCGATGATCGGCCGGCGCGTAGTCCCGACTCCCGGATCCACCACGACCATGTGCACTGTTCCGGTTGGGAACAGCGAGTAGGTTTGCGAAATGGCAATCGCCCCGTCGAGCACATCGAAAGCCTGGATCGCGTGCGAGATGTCGACAATCGCCGCTTCCGGCACGATGTCGAGAATGACGCCCTTCACGGCGCCCACAAAGTGATCGTTAGTCCCGAAGTCAGTGGTAAGAGTAATGATCGGACGATGCGCCAACTTGAACCCTCGCTGGAAGACAGAATTTTCCCTGTAGTTGCGAAGTTAATCGGCAGGGAAGTGGGCAGTCAAGACACCTAGGTAATGAAGTTTGCTGGCGGCCGCTCTTGCGATCTATCTGTCGCCTCCGCCAGCAAGAATTTTTCGTCGCCCAACTCGGTACGGTGATCGTACCCAGGAACCGGCGAAACGAAACCTGTTTAACTGGTACTCAGTCTTCCCGCAACGCCTGCATCGGCTCCATCGAAGCCGCCCTCCGCGCCGGGAGCAGAGCGGCCATCAGACCAATGGCCGGCAGCACGAGCAGGACTGCGACATAGCTCCAAACATCCAACGGACGCACCTGGTACAGGAAGCTTTCCACAAGACGGCCGGCAAAAACGGCCATCACAATGCCGACAACGAGCCCAATCGCGATCAGGATCGATCCCTGCCGCAGGATCATTTGCGCCACGCTTTGCCGCGTTGCCCCCAATGCCATGCGCACTCCGATTTCGCGACGCCGATATCCCACCAGTTGCGAAAGCACTCCGTACAATCCCCCGATCACCATGGACACGGCCAGCCCGGCGAAGGACGCCACAAGATAAAGCCCTAGCCGCTGGCTGAACGTGCTTTGATCGACCGCCTGCTGCATCGTCTGAAAATTGTCGAGCGCCAGGCTGGGCGCATACTGGTGAAACACGGAACGCATCTCGGTGGCGACGGGAATGTTGCTTCTGGTTTTCACGACAAAACTCACCACGGTCCGCAGAAGCGCCTGATAGAACAGCGACGTCGTCGGAATCTGCGCCTGCGGGAGCAAGATGGCAGGTGAGATGTCCCCGCCGACGCTCTTGTCGACTTGGTCTCCCAAAATACCCACGATCGTGTACGGCTTGATCATCCCGGTGTCTTTACCACCGAGATTGAGTTGCCGGCCAACAGGGTCTTTGCCGGCAAAATATTTCTTCGCGAGGACCTCATTGATGACAGCGACGAAAGGCGCGCTCGCGACATCATCCTCGTTGATCATGCGGCCCCGAATGACAGGTGTGCCGAACGTTTTGGCATAGTCGCCACTCACGGCAGTCATTCGCGCCTGCGCGGGATTTGCCGGATCTTTCGCCTGACCTGCGATCTCAAAACTTGATCCCATCCACATGCCTGAAAGGGGCGGCGCCGTCGCCATTGCAGCAGTGTCGACCCCAGGTACCTTCCGCATTCGTTCGAGAACCGGTTCATAAACAAGCGCTGCAATCGACGGCGTGGCATTCCTTGTGTCGTCAGAAACCGCCATCGCGCCAAAGCCCGAAGAATCGGCGGGTGTCGCGACAAAGGTTGTGAGGTTGGCAGTCTCAAACCCAAGCCGGGATCTTTCGAGATTCCATAGCGTGTGAAACAGCAGTCCCGTCCCAACCAGTAGCAGAGTCGAGAGGGCGACCTCGGCCGCCACCAGACCTCCACTGAGCCGTCCACCCACCGACCGCGATCCCACACCGCGGGATCCTGCCTGCAGCGCGGCTTGGGGATGGACCCGAGCCGCCAAGAGCGCAGGCAGCAGCGACGACAACAGGGTCGTGATCATTGCCACCAGCGCCAGCACCACCACACTAGTCCAGCGGATGGAGATCGAGTCCGCACGTGGAATCGTGCCATCAGGCAGCTTACGAATCGCCAGCATCGCTGCTTGCGCCAGGGCCAAGCCTGCGCCGCAACCGAGCAGGCTTAGCGCTAGTCCCTCGGTCAGCATTTGGCGCAGGAGGCGTATCCGGCTGCCTCCTAGCGCTGTGCGAACCGCGAATTCCTGATGGCGGCCCAGGCAGCGCGCGATGAGCAGATTCGAAACATTCGCGCACGCAATCAGCAGGACCAGTGCCAGCGCTCCAAGCAGGGCGTACAGAACCGGCCGCACCGGGCCGGTCAGCAATTCCTGATAGGAGGCTGCGCGGAACTTCTGTTCGCCCTTGTCCTTCTCGCGGGGGATGCGCGCCGCAATGGCATTCAACTCGTCCTGCAACTGTGGAACCGTCGCACCCGGGCGAAGTTGGCCGACCAGGTTGAACAAGTCATAGCCGCGCTCTTTCTGCATTTCCGCGGTTGGCTGCAGGGGCAGCCAAACGCCCTTTTGCAGATCGGCGCCCAACTCCTCCGGAAAATGAAAGTTCTGCGGCATCACTCCGACGATGGTGTGCGCTTGGCCACCGATCCGCACTGACTGACCCAAGACATTGGGATCGGCATGGAAGTTCTCCCGCCACAACCCTTCTGACAGCAGTACGACTTGTGGTCCACCGCTTTCGCCTTCCGCGTCGGTGAATGCTCGCCCCAGCAGAGGTTGGGCGCCAATCATGGGGAACAGATTCGTCGTGATGTGCGGGGCGGCGACGCCCACCGAGGCATCCTGCGTCTGCAGCACGCTGATGTCTTCGGTGTAGCCGGCAGCCACTTGCAGCAGTTTCGACTGCGCGCCGATGTCGCGATAATTCAGCCACGATGTGGTCACGAATCCCGGCTTATCACTCATATTCCCCACGAAGACGAGGTGGTCGGGATGCGCATAAGGCAACGGCCGCAGCAGCACGCTCTCAATCACGGTGAAGATCGCGGTGTTCGCTCCCACCCCGAGCGCCAGGCTAAGGATGGCAAGAGCGGCTACGCCCGGACTTTTTCGAAGTTGGCGTAAAGCGTGGCGCAAGTCATAAAGGAGTGTCTGCATGGCGGCCTCTGGGAACACAAATTCAGTTGTTTTAGGTGGGCAACTTTTGCGCCAAAACGTCCGCCAAACATGTGGCGTCTTTTCATCGGGTTTTCAGGAATTTTGCGGTGTTTGCGGGGTGAATCACTGCCCAAAAGCGAGGATCGATGTTCGGAAATGAACAGGAGGTTTCTGCCGTAACCCCTAATCCCTAACCCCTGGTCGCTACTCGTACCTCAGCGCTTCAATCGGATTCAGCCTTGACGCCTTCAGAGCAGGGAAGAACCCCGACACAATTCCGACCATCGACAGAATCGTGAACGAGATAATCATCACGCCCATCGACGCATGCAGGAAGATCGCGCCCTCGTGGTCCGTGGTTTTGTAGAACTCGTCATACAGAGGCATGGGCGGGATCACCCAGGTCAGGAATTGCGCGACCAGCATCCCAAGTGCCCCCCCCACGAACGTCAGCACCAGCGCTTCCAACAGAAACTGCACCATGATGTGCCGCCGCCGCGCTCCAATCGCTTTGCGCAGCCCAATCTCGCGTGTCCGCTCCGTGACGGAAACCAGCATGATATTCATGACGCCAATCCCGCCGACAGCCAGGGTGCAGACTCCAATCAACCCGAGCACCGCCTGCAGGCCATAAGAAAACGCGTTGATCATGCCGCGGTCTTCAATCGTGTCCCACTCCGGCGTCGCCTTGTCGTCCTTGGGATCGAAATGATGCCGCCGCGCGATGACTTCACGGGCCGCCATCAGGGCTTTCTTGTTCAGTTCGGGAGCAGTCGGCTGAATGATGATCTCGTCCGGATCGCGCAGATTCTTCAGATCACGCATTAAGGCAAACGGGATAAATGCATTCTCGTTATCGGGGCCCTGGTACATCGAGTCCTGAATCTTGTTGCGCATGGTTCCGATGACCTCGAAATCCAGTCCGCCGATCTCCAGGTGCTGCCCGACTCCGGGAGCGCCCTGAAAAACCTTCTTCGCCGCGTTGTAACCCAGGATGACCACCCGCCGGTGGTCGGTGAAATCGGTCTCGTTGAAGTAGCGTCCGTCTTCCAGATCGAGCTTCCGCATCTGGCCATAGGGGAAATCCACGCCCCGCGTCATGATCGACACCACGCGCGTGCCGATCTTGAATCCGAAGTCGCGATCGATTTCCCCGCTGACCGCGCGGATGATAGGAACCTCGTCGCGAATCGCTTCTACATCCTCAAGTTCGTACTTCACCGATTTGCCCGCGCGCTGCCCGCCGGCCTGCATGCTCGTCTGCCCAGGCCACAGCACGATCACGTTGTTCCCCATGTTCAGGAATGCGCTGAGCACGCAACCGCCAAGGCCCTGACCATACGCAAGCAGAAGCACAACCGAAATCAGGCCCCACCCGATGCCCAGCATGGTCAAAGCAGAGCGGGTTCGGTCCCGCATCAGCGCCTGCCAGCCTTGGATTACTAGCTCTTTCAGGAAGATGGTCGAAGTGACCCTGGGATGGCGGGCGCGAAGCGGCGTGACCTTTGGAGATGCAGGCTCGAATGAGCCACGCCCCGAGATCGTTGAGCTCTCAGTCGTCTGTGTAGGTACTGTGCTCATCTCCGCGCCCCTCGTGTTCACCGCTACTCGATATGAATATCGCCCGAACCAGTGTGCACGCGAAGCAGCGGACCTCCGCCGCGCACCTTTCCGTGGATCGCCTTATGCGCTTCCCCGATGCGCCCCTGCACGGTCATCTCGATTGGGGCTCCGACGTCAATCGAACCGGAACTGGTCGAAATGTCGGCATCGAAGGCAGCGTCAGACGGCAAGCGCAGGCGCACGTTGCCCGACCCGGTGCGCGCATCCCATGTTCCGCTCTGCTTGCCTTCGGCAGTGATTTCGCCGCTGCCGGTTTCTCCATGGAAGCTGCCCTGCACGCCGCGCGCGTTTATGTTCCCCGAACCCGTATGCAGGTCAATATCTCCTGGGCCGGACTCTTCGATTTCGATATCACCACTGCCAGTCCCGCCCCGCACAGATCCGGAAACCTGCCGCGCCCGCACGTCACCTGATCCCGTCTGCAGACGCAACTCGCCCTGCACGTTCGTGAGCCGCACGTCACCCGATCCCGTCGTGACTTCCACATTGCCGCGCGTATTTTCAATCGTCTGGTCGCCGGAGCCACTCTTGGTGCGGACGGTCGTTTGCTCCGGCACCGTGATGTCGTAATCAACGGAAATGTTGTGGTAATTCACGTAGTTGATGCGGATGTTGTTCCCATCCTGTCGAATGGGAGGATTCTGCTCGATGGCGTGAACGTCGTCTTCGCGTTTCCCGCCAAACCAATGATCGCCAACGTAGATTTTGGCGTGAATCTGCACCGAGCCTGACGAACCACCGTGAATGCGCACGTCACCGGAGTGCGTGAGCACTTCGAGATCGACCGGCCCGCTGACCGAAAGAGTTTTGTCGAACGTACCCTGCGGCGAATTCCACGCCCCTGCCGCACTGGAGGCGAACACGACCAGCGCGAACAGCGCGCTGGACACGATGTTTGTGAGGGGGACTCTGATTTGTCTATTCATAACGCAGCGACTCCACCGGTGTCATATCCGCGGCACGCTGGGCCGGATACATGCCCGCCGTCACGGTGATTAAAGAAAGCGTAAGAATCGAAACCATGATCGAGATTGGCGAGACAATCGGATGCGGCACGAAGTCCGGCAAGGGAATCGCGGTCATCGCAAAGCAGGTACCCATGCCAAAACTAAGTCCGACCAGACCGCTTACGACCGTCAGCATCGCGGACTCGGCAAAGAACTGCCGCAGGATGTCGCGTTTCGTAGCGCCCATCGCCTTGCGCGTGCCAATCTCCCGCGTGCGCTCGGAGACCGATACCAGCATGATGTTCATCACGCCAATTCCGCCAAGGCATAAGGTCACCACCGCAACGCATCCAAAGAAAAGCGTCACGACTCCGAAGATTTTTGACAGCTGCTTCGCGCCATCCATGGTGTCCCAGATGAACAGCGCGTCTTTATCCGTCGGATCGAAATGCCGCACCCGTCCGATGGTTCGCCGCACTTGCAGCACAGCCGCTTCGTGCTCTTCCGGATCACCCACTTCGAACACGATGTCATCCAGGTATCCGCGCGTGATGCCGGCTCCAGGTTTTTCCGGGGGAGGGAAGTCGCGCGACACCGCCGAATACGGCGCAAACAGATAATCGTTATCGGGCCCGCTGTAATTCGAGTTCTGCTTCTTTTCTGCCAGAACACCAACCACGGAGTAAGGCACGCTCTTGACCAAGACGGTGGCGCCGATCGCCGGCTGTCCCGGAAATAGCTGCCGGTTGGCCTTGGACCCGAGAACAAGTACCCGGCGCCCTTCGTGCTCGTCGTCGTCGGTAATGAGTCTCCCTTCGCTGACCTTCAACGATCGAAAATCCTGGTACGACGGCCACATTCCAACCACGCCGCGATTCGCCGAATTGAATTGGCTGACCTCGGGAATCGTTCTGCGCAGCTCCGGGCTGACGTTCATGACGAGGTAGCATTCGTCGCGGATCAACTCGGCATCATCCACATTGAGCCGAATTTCCCGCCCCGCCGCTCTTCCCCCGACCTGCGAACTTGTACGCCCTCCCCACACAATGACCAGGTCCTTGCCTAACGTCTCCATGTGTTTCTTCTGGTCAACGACGAAGCCGCGTCCAAGGCCCACCAGGATGATCACCGATGCGATCCCCCACACCAAGCCGAACATCGTGAGGAAAGTCCGCATCTTGTGGGCTCGGAAGGTAGCGACGGCCTGTCGCATTATTTCGGAGAGAGTCATGAAGAGCTCCAAAACGGCGTCCGGCTTCCGGCTCTCGCCTTCCGCGACGACGGACCTGCGTTTGAACCAGAAGCCGGAGCCCTGCCCTGAGTTTCGAACTTTGAAACCTGGAAACTTGAAAAACGTTGAAACTTTGCTTATTGCAGGACTACTTCTTGTCCTTCCTTCAATCCGCTCAGCACTTCCGTCTTCGCGCCGTTGGAGATGCCGATATTCACAGCGACTTTTTCCTTGCCCTCTTTGGCTTTCGGATTCGGAATCTCTACCGAGGCTTTCTTGTCTTTGTCGTAGAGAATCGCGCCTTCCGGAATTTGCAGCACGTTCTTGTGCTCATCCAGGATGATCTCCGCGTTGGCGGTCATCTCCGCCTTCAACTCGCCGCCCGGATTCTGGATCGAAACGCGCACTTCAAACGTCGTGACATTGTCCTTTTCCACGCCCATCGGAGAAATCTTGGTTACCTTTCCTTCGAACGTTTTGTCCTTGAACGATTCGACCTTGATCCGCGCCCGCTGTCCGAGATAGACCTTGCCGATATCGCTCTCGTCGACCTTGCCTTTCACGTAAACCTCGCTGGTGTCGCCAAGGTTCATTACGAGAGTGGCCGTTGATCCCAGTACCAGAATGGAGCTGACGGCATCGCCCATTTGGACATCGCGCGACAACACGATGCCATCGATCGGGGACACGATATCGGTGTAGCTGAGCTGCTCTTCCAGTTGCTTCAGGGTCGCCTGATCTTGCGCCACGACGGCCTGTGCCTGTGCAATCTTCGCTTTCAGAACGGTAACCTGCGCCTTGGCAACGTTCTGCTTGTTGAGCGCCATTTCATAGTTCTTCTGCGCATCTTCGAGAGAAGAGGTGGAAACCACCCCGTCCTTTGCCATATTGACGTTGCGCTCGTACGCCCGCTTGAGCAAAGGCACATCCGGACCTTCGGCATCGACCTTTGCCCGGTCATAATCTGCCTGGGAGCTCTTCAGGTTGGCTTCCGCCGCTTCCAGCGCTGCCTTGGATTGCTCCACCTGGGCCTCGATCTCGACCTTGTCGAGTTGTGCCAGCAATTGGCCCTTCTTTACCTTGTCGCCGTAGTCCACCAGCAGCTTTTTCACGATTCCGCTGGCCTTCGACTTCACCTCAACCTTCGTGATGGGTGTAACCTTGCCGGTCGCGACCACGCTCTTCGCTAGATCACCCTTCTCCACTTTGGCGAGCTTCGAGGGGTCAATCTTGGTGCCGCCCCGGGTCGCGGCGAACACGCCAATCGCGATCAGCAGGACAATTCCCAATCCCACGCTGCCCCAGATGATCAGTCTGCGGCGCTTCTTTTTGCCATTAATGACGTTACCGTTCACAGATCCTCCTCGAGATACCGCCAGTTGTAGAGTGGGAGCCAATTGCCGCCCTCAATTGCCTGTACGCGGCCCGCTCTGAATAAGTTCCGAAGAATTGCTGCCTGCGATGCGGAAAGAAAGCGCTACGTTGCCAACCCGTCCGCTTTCTTTTGATTAGACCGGCCTTCGAAGAAAAGGATAGCGAACAAAACGAAGGATTTATGTGATGCCAAGCACGTGGGAAATGTAACCCTGGGTCTGAATTGCTGCCGCCTGCCGCCCGACGCCTGCGGCCTGTTAAAATTTCCGTTAATGATCGCTTACGTGCTGCTCCGGATCTTTCTGATCCTGCTCCTGGTGGCAGCCAATGCCTTCTTCGCCGCAGCCGAATTCTCGCTGGTCAGCGTCCGGGACACTCGCATTCTGCAACTGATCGATGCCGGTCGCATCGGTGCTCGCATCGTTCAGCGCCTCCATCAGAATCTCGATGAGGTGGTCAACGGCGTCCAGCTGGGCATCACCATGGTCAGCCTCACGCTGGGATGGATCGGCGAACCGATGGTTGCCAGCCTGGTGGGCGCGATCCCGATCGTCCAGCGCCTGCCCCACCTTGCCATTTGGGCTCACGGAACTGCGTTTGCCATTGCATTCACTCTGATCACCTACTTGCACGTGATCCTCGGCGAACTCGTGCCCAAGACCCTGGCGCTGCAGCGTGCGGAGCAGATCGCTCTCGCCGTCGCCGCGCCAATGGAGGCCTTCCTCACGCTGACGCGCCCGATCTTGTTTTTTATGCGGCGTTCTGGCGGTCTGGTTCTCAGGTTATTCGGCGCGCAGATGACCCGCCGCGGAGGCGCGGTCCATTCCCCCGACGAACTCAAACTGATCGTCACCGCCAGCCGCCAGTTCGGGCAGATCCCGGAGTTTCAAGAAGAGATGATCCACAGTGCGATCGAACTCGACAGCATCACCGTCCGCGAGGTCATGGTCGCCCGTCCTGATATCTTTTCCTTGCCCTCAGACTTATTCCTCGATGAGGCTCTCGCCCGGGTCATCGAACACCAGCATTCCCGCGTTCCAATCTATGATCCGCAGCGCGGTCCTGAGCACATTGTGGGAGTGTTGTACTACAAAGACCTCATGCGCTGGATGCGGCTGCGCCTCAGCAACCTCGGACAGACCACGGCGACGCGCATCTCCCGCATGCAGATCGGCCAGATCATGCACGACGTGCTGGTCGTGCCCGAGACCAAGGTCCTGGCGGAACTCCTGGCCGAATTCAAAGAACGCCGCCGCCATCTTGCGGTCGTCGTCGATGAGTTCGGATCGACCGCCGGTGTGATCACGGTCGAAGACATCCTCGAACAACTCGTCGGCAACATTGAAGACGAATTCGATGTCTCGCCCAGCGAGCCGGCGCTGGAAGACGAGTCGGTCATGGTGCTGGAAGGATCCGTGAACATCCGCGACCTGGAGATGGAATATGGCCTGAAGCTCCCGCGCGATGGCGGTTTCGAGACGCTGGGAGGATTTATCCTGGCCCGCCTGCAGCGGATCCCCAATGTCCGCGACCACTTCGAATACGAAGGCCGCCGCTATACGGTCGATGAGTTGGAGGGGCACCGCATTTCGCGGGTGCGAATCGAAAAAGTCGCGAAGACAGAAGCGGAAGCCGAAGCGGCCAAAGGTGCGGGACACTGAGTAGCCGTCCCCACGAGCCATAGTGCCGAGTCCAGTCATCCTGATCGCAGTCGAAGGATCCCCTATACCAGCGGGGCCGCGTGGGTCATGTAGGGATCCTTAGAAATGACAATCGGAACGCCCCATAGAAGCAGGATGAGTGGATCACAACGTCCTGCTGTGATATGAGGAATCAGAATCAAATCGCGACCGACGAGCGCCCCTGAAAGCCCTCCTCCAACGCGTCCTGTACACCCTCCCGGTCATCTGGCTGGTAGTAAGTCTCGTCTTCCTCCTCATCCACCTCGTCCCCGGAGACCCCATCCAGCAAATGCTCGGCGAGGGCGCCCCGCCCGCCGACATCGCCGCCACGCGCCACGCCTTCGGCCTCGATGCGCCGCTGGGCGAGCAATACATCCGTTACTGGAAAGGTGTGCTGCACGGCGATCTCGGCCGTTCCATCCGCTACAACCAGGCGGTCTCGAAGTTATTGGCGCAACGTTATCCGTATACGCTCCGCCTCACGCTCGCCAGCCTGCTCGTCGCGATCGTGCTTTCGATCCCTGCCGGAGTCCGCTCCGCCCGCCGCCGCAATCGCTGGGACGACCGCCTGCTCTCGGTCGTCAGCCTCTTCGGTCTCTCGTTCCCGAATTTTGCGCTGGGACCGATACTGATCTTGCTGTTTGCCATTAAAGCAGGATGGCTGCCCGTTTCCGGCGCAGGTTCCTTCGCCAATATCGTTCTGCCCGCGATCACCATGGGCAGCGCCTTGGCCGCGATTCTCACCCGTATGGTGCGCACCAGTATGCTCGAAGAACTCAACCAGGACTACATTCGCACCGCCCGGGCCAAAGGCCTGCCCGAGCGCACGATCGTCTACCGTCATGCCTTACGAAATGCCATGATTCCGGTCTTAACCGTGCTGGGTCTTCAATTCGGCGCGTTGCTGGCGGGAGCCATCGTCACGGAAACCATTTTTTCCTGGCCGGGAGTTGGCCGGCTGACAATCCAGGCGATCTCCAACCGCGACTATTACCTCGTTCAAGGCTGTATTCTCGCCATCGGCCTTACATACGTCGCGGTGAACTTCCTGACGGACGTTCTGTACTCGGTAGCCAATCCAAGAATCAGGCAATAGCCAAGGCTATGTTGACGGCTTTCCCTATCTACATCGTACGTACATGTCGTCAGCCGCCACAAAAAAGAAGCATTCCGAAGGTCTCGATGTTCGTCTCGGCGAACGCGAAGCCAAGCTGATACGGCTCGGCAGCACCGAGGTCTCAACGTTACCGATTACATCCTGGAGAGCGCTTGTAGCAGAGCTGAGCAGGACCTTGGTGAAGCCCGGCATTTCGAACTGAATTCCCGAGATTGGCAGAGATTCAACGAAGCTCCGGGCCGACCGGTCAAGCCGAAACCGGCCCTCCGGCGACTGTTTAGCGCGTCCACAATTCTAGACGAGCGCTGATGCCTGAGCCAAGGCCGCCTCTCTCGAAGGTCGAACCACTTTCAGGAAGCTCACGACGTAAGCCGATTTGACTGCGGCACGCACCAGCCACTGAACCAGTGGCTCAGGCGCTTCGGGCTCACGAACCAGAAGAACGAATCGTCGCGTACCTACGTTGTTCATCGCCGGGCCTGTGTCGTTGGCTGCTCTTCAATCTCGGCCGGGAGCGTGTCCGTCGAAGAAGTTCCTGGCCGGATTGCAAAGGGCCTGGCCCGCCATCCCGTTCCCGTGATTCTTACTGCAAGGCTCGCGGTTGACAAAAGCGAGCAGAAGATCGGTCTCGGCAAGGCGTTGCGGAAAGAGGCACTCCTCCGTATCGCTCGGGCGGCCGACATGGTCGGTGCGCGCGGGGTGCTGTGTCCACGCCATCGATGAACCCGCCAGGAAATTCTACGAGCACTTCGGTTTTGAACCTTGGCCGATTCATGAGTTGCAGCTGATGCTCTTGATGAAAGACCTCCGCGCTAGCTTCGTCGCGCTTTTCTTGCGTTTCCGCTTTAATCCGTTGTTGTTGTGCGACGTGATCGCGTGCCGTCACCGACCTCACTGGAGCAGCACAATCCGATAAACAAACGCCAACGTTGCGTGCAGAACCCGAATCTTACCTCCATGCCAAGCCCATCCCCTCATTCGCGCGTTAATCGTTGGGCCATCGCCGTCGCCGGAGTCATCATTCAGATTGCGCTCGGTGCGGTTTATGCCTGGAGTGTTTTCCGTATCCCACTGACCCGGGCTTACGGCTGGAGCATCTCCCAGGTGACCTTTGCCTTTACGCTTGCGATCTTGACCCTCGGCTTTGCCTCGTTTGTGGGCGGGTTGTGGATGCGGCGCTCGGGCCCGCGGCGTGTTGCTATTGTGGCAGCCATCTTCTATGGAGCGGGTATTTTCCTCGCGAGTTTCTCAGCCGGACACTTGTATTGGCTGTATTTCACTTACGGAATTCTCGCCGGGACTGGTCTGGGCCTCGGATACATCGTTCCAGTCGCCACTCTGGTGAAATGGTTCCCCGACAAACGGGGCATGATCACTGGCATCGCCGTTGCGGGCTTCGGCGCCGGAGCGCTGATCACTGCTCCGATTGCGAGTCGGCTGATCGTCAGCGTTGGAGCCATGAGAACGTTTGCGATTCTGGGTGTGATCTACTTCATCGCCGTCACGATCCCGGCTTTGTTTATGCAGGATCCACCACCGGACTACCGGCCCGCGGGCTGGACTCCGAGCGCAACCCAGCAGCGACAACGCTCCAGCAGGACTTACACGCTTGGGGAAGCCATGCGCACGTGGCAGTGGTACGCGCTGTGGGCACTGCTGTTCCTAAACACATCGGCGGGAATCTCCATTATCTCGCACGCCGCTCCCATGGCCCAGGAAACCACGGACGTAAGCGCGGCGGCGGCGGCCGGACTTGTGGGCATCATCTCGATCGCCAATGGCGCAGGACGATTCCTCTGGGCCTGGTTCTCGGACCTGATCGGCCGGCGCTGGGTCTTCCTTTCCATGTTCCTCATGCAGGCAATCCTGTTCTTCACCCTTCCGCGCATTGCGGCCTTCCCCGCATTTACGGTAATGTGCTTCGCTATTCTGCTCTGTTATGGAGGTGGTTTCGGCACCATGCCCGCGTTCGCCGCAGACTATTTCGGGGCAGAAAACGTCGGCGCGATTTACGGGTTGATGTTGACCGCCTGGGGCTTCGCCGGCGTCTTCGGGCCGATGCTCATCGCCAACATCCGGCAAAGCACAGGGCGGTATTCGCACGCGCTCACCGTGATCGGAATGGTGATGCTCTGCAGTGCCGTGATCCCGCTCCTCGTGCATCCGCCTTACACACACCGCGAGGCTATCGAGATGCCGCGTGCCGCCTGATTGGCAGAGTCATCGGCGTGTTGGGAAGGCAGAAAGGAAAGCTTATCGGCCGCAATACGAAAGGCGGAGCGGAATCCGCCCCGCCTCCATTGGTTGGTTCAATTACGCTGCCTGCAACATCTTCTTCATCCGTTCTTCCATCTGCTTTGGGGAGACATCCTCCACGTGCGTGGCGACGCCCCACAGGTGTCCGAACGGATCCTGGATGAAGCCGTTGCGGTCTCCATAAAATTGATCCTGCACCGGCTTCAGGATTTTCGCGCCTTCTTTCGCGGCGCGCTGCACGACCTCATCGACGTTTGGCAGGTAAACATACAGGCTCACCGGGCTGGCGCCGATCGCAGCCGCACTGACGTGCCCCGGGCCCATACTGGGGTTTTCGTCGGAGAGCATGATGTGCGAATTGCCGATCTTCAGTTCCGCATGCCCGATCTTACCGTCCGGCCCGGGCATGCGAACCACTTCGGTTGCCCCAAAAATTTTCTTGTAGTATTCGATCGCATTGGCTGCGTCCTTGACGATCAGGTATGGGGTGACGGAATTGTAGTCTTTAGGAATGTAAGAGACTTTACTCATGATTTTTCTCCTCATCGATGGCTAGAAGTTGAGGTTTGCGGCGCAAAACGGATCGCCCGATGCGATCGCAGGACTTGCTCTTACAGGACTTTGTCTTATGAGAACACATCGCTGAGCCCGACTCAAGGGCGTGAGCTAAGATTAAAAGACGGCATCCATGGCTAGTGCTGCGATCCCACTTCGCCGACGGGTTGTCATCAACGCCCGCCACAATCCGCTGGCTGCGCTCGGCATGGTGCTGATCGTCATATTCGTTGTGTTCGCTCTTTTCGCGCTATGGATTGCGCCGCAAGATCCTGCTGCCATCGATCTTCCCGGCCGTCTTCACACACCTTCTCGGGCCCATTGGTTTGGCACGGACGAACTTGGGCGCGATATCCTTTCGCGCGTTATTTACGGAGCTCGCATTTCCATGCTGGTGGGCAGCGGCGTGGTGGCACTCTCGCTCACCCTGGGTCTGATGATCGGGTCAATCGCTGGTTTCTATGGGGGTGCTATCGACCGCTTCGTGAACGTCGTCATCATGAATGCGTTTCTTTCTTTCCCGGGGATCCTGCTGGCCATCGCTTTCGTTGCCTTCCGCGGTCCCGGGATTTTTAATCTCGTCCTCGCGCTCTCACTCGGCGGATGGGTGGGTTATGCTCGCCTGGTTCGCGGACAAGTGCTCGCGGCGCGCGAACGTGAGTTTGTGGAAGCGGCGCGTGCGCTCGGCGCCGGCGACCTGCGCATCATCGTGCGCCACATTCTTCCCAACATCATCCAGCCCGTAATCGTGCAGGCCGCGATCGGCATGGCAGGAGCGATCCTCGCCGAAGCGACCATGAGCTTTCTCGGCCTCGGAGTTCCTCCGCCGACCGCCAGTTGGGGAACAATGCTCAACGACGCGCGGGCACATCTTTTCGATGCCCCACACCTTGTCCTGTTCCCCGCAGTCGCCGTGATGCTGGCCGTCCTGAGTTTCAACTTCATCGGCGACGCTCTCCGCGACTACCTCGACCCGCGCTCCCGCATCGAAGCCGGACTCTAGAGCGGCTTAGGTCTGACCCATCTTCTGTGCGCCTTAAGCGCTGTCATGCGGAGTCCGTGCATCCCTACAGCAGTCCGCCGCTTGGTTAGAGATGCCACCACATAGTGAACCGACGTAGCCTGCCACAGTGCAGATCAGCCGTCCAACCTGTTGCCAATTCATCTCAAAATATCTTCGAAACATTTCTTTACACTCGGGGTTTCATCCGACGTGGCCACAACACACAAGAGTTAAGAATGAAACCACGGAGAACAATCTCATGAACCGGACCCTCAGGATCTCGCTTTTCGGCAGTGCCCTCGCCATGGTCGCGCTGCCAGTTGTGGCCCAGAACACAAACTCTGCGCCCGTGACTGGTCAAATTATTCAAGACCGGAAGGAAAATCAGCAGGACCGCATCGGACAGGGAGTTCAGAGCGGACAGTTGACTGCCGGGGAAGCCGCCAACCTGGAAAAGAAAGAAGCCGCGGTAAACCAGGAAGAGCACGACATGCGCAAACTCGATAACGGCAAGCTCACGGCTGGCGACAAAAAGACGCTGACGCAGCAACAGAATCAGCTTTCTAACCAGATCTATCGCGACCAGCACAACTCGGCCGTCCAGAACACCCATCCCAAGAGTGAAGTCGGAAAACGCGCCGAGAATCAGCAAGACCGCATCGCCCAAGGCATCAAGAGCGGACAGCTGACCGCCGGCGAAGCCGCTCATCTCGAGAGCAACGAAGCGAAGATCAATAAAGAAGTCCGGAATGACCGAGCCGCCAACAGCGGAAAACTGACTCCGCAGGAGCGCGCCCAGGTCAACCGCCAGCAGAACCGCACGTCGCGCCAGATTTACCGCGACAAGCACAACGGTCGGCATCAGTAATTGCCGCTGACCGCCCAGTATTTAAGCCCCCGGCGCTGGCCGGGGGCGTTCGGTTCCAGACGCCTTGGCAGGGATGCCAAATTCTGACAAAATCGCACCAACCTCGCATCCCGTAATCGAGGAGCAGCGGTATCTCAGCGACTGCACAGTCCGCTAGACCCCAGCATGACGAATCCATCGAGTCTGTGTCCGCCCTGCGCCGTGGAAGATACGTCGCGATCTATGACGAGCAATGCGAGGTCTGCCAGTCATTCGTTTCCTGGTTACGAATCCTTGACCGTCATCATCGAGTCCTGCCGGTTCCAATCCTCCCCGAATTGCTGTCCACAATCGATCCCGATCTGGCAATCGAGGCCTGTCTCCGCGAGTTGCACGTGCTTACACCGGAGGGCGACACTCGGTGCGGCTGGAATGCGGTTGCCGAACTGGCCCGATTGTTCCCCTCCACGTTCCTGGTCGGCTGGCTCGGACGAATACCGCCTTTTCATTTTATGGGCGAGATCGCCTACAAATTTATCGCCCGCAACCGCTACGCCGCCAGCAAGTGCCGTGGAGGCGCCTGCCGTGTAGCGCGACTGGATCAAGTGAGGAAGAAAGCTTTCTTCGGCACATTCTGGACGTGCTACCTGATTGGTCTTCTTGTCCGCCTGCCCCTAATCATTGCCGCGGGCGCGCGTGATCTGTTTACGCAATGCGCTGCCTACACCGCCACATTCCGTCGCCGGTTGGACCTTCCTGGAAGCAAGCTTTCGGTCCTCTTTCTGGGTGGTGTGCCGTGCGATGTCGTGCCAATCCTTTTTGGGGAACTGTTCACGGCGATTTTCTATGACGGCCTCCTGATCGATCCCGGTTCACCCCGGATGCGAGGTTCGCTGAAACACCACTTGCGTCGTCTGCCCAAGCAGTCTGTCCGCGCGATAGTGGCGACTCATCAGCACGAAGAGCACGCTGGCAATCTGAATTGGGCTGCTCAAATCTGCGGCGTCCCGTTGTACCTCTCGTCCCAAACCGTCGAAATTTTGAAATCTCCCGCGCCGCTGCCATTCGTGCGAGCGGCAATCATCGGCCAGACCGAGGCGCTCGTCCCTCCGTACGAAATCCTTGGAGACCGCATCACCACAGCACACGGAGAACTCGAAGTGATCGCCGCTCCCGGACACTGCGACGATCACATCGTCGTCTATGATCGCCGCGAAAAGTTGCTGATCGCCGGCGATGCATTCATGGGCAGCTACTTCGCGACGCCGAATCCGGACGTCGACAGCCGGAAATGGATCGACACGCTCGAGCGCCTGCTCGCGCTCGAGATCGAAGTGCTGGTCGAAGGGCACGGCCACATTCACACGCTACGTACCGATTTCCCCGAGATCCCCGGAGTTGTTATCCGCGATGATCCGCGAACCGCGCTGCAACAGAAACTAGACTATCTCCGCTGGTTACGCGAGCAGATTGACTCCGGCAAGCGTGAAGGCCTCACTCCGGCCGTGGTGGAGGCAACGTGTTTTCCGTGGGGGAGAGGACGCGCTTGGGAGAGTTTCTCCCGGAACGAACTGATCCGGCTGCTGAGTTGGGGACACTTTTCGCGCTCGGAACTGGTGCGCAGCTTCGTCCGCACCGGATCGCAGGCCTTCCCGACCGTTTACCAGGCGAGGCTGTACCGACCCGCCGATCAAGAACGAGATTCCAGCCAAGCCTAGAAATCACGGATGCAATCCGCTGATTCGCCGGGAGTTATTTTCCTTGACATATTATTACAAATTGCAATATAACTATTGCGATTTGGAATTGGTTAGGGGAGCATGAAGCTCGGCGAAAAAATCCGTTACCTGCGTGAGGTTGAAGGATCGCTTCGCGGTCTGGGCCGCCCCATGACGCAGCTGGAATTAGTGCGCGCCCTCCGCGGCGAGATGGGCCAAGGCAAAAGCCTCAGCCAGTCCTATCTCTCGCAGATTGAAAACGGTACGCGCCCGCACATGACGCAGTCGTCGCGCGCGCTGCTGGCGAAGTTTTTCAAGGTGCATCCCGGATTTCTCGTGGATGACCCCGACGGTTACCACACCGAGCTGACCTCGGACTTACGCACGACCGAGGGCAAGCTGGATGTGTGGCTTCTGCAAGGCTCGGAGCGTTTCGCCGGCGATCGGGAACTGAGCAACGTTCTCATCAAGGCCGCACGCGAAAAAGATACGCGACGCTGTTTTCTGCTGCTGGGAGCGATTCTAGATACGCCGGGGCTCGCGGAGCGCCTGTTGGAGGCTTTGCGCCCGGAGTTGACAAATGCGGGAAATCATCAGCGTGGGGAAGGGAGGCGAATCCGATGACCTGGTCAGACTTTTACTTAATCTGTTTTGCGGTCGGCTTCTGCTTCAGCTTCTTTTCGTTTCTGTTTGGAAGCTCGCGGTTCGGGAAACTGCATCTCCCTCATTTTCACGGACACGGCGTAGGCCATGTACCCGTCGCACACGGCCCAGTCGCACACGGTCCGGTTGCGGGTCATGCAGGTGCCCAGGCTCCGGCTCCTGCGCAGGGCGGCCATGCGGTTCGTGCCGTGAGTCTTTCACCCTTCAATCCACCGGCGATCGCGGCGTTCCTCGCGTGGTTTGGCGGTACGGGTTATTTGCTGACGCGCTTTTCGGCGTTTTGGGTGGGATCAATTCTGCTCCTGGCCGTGATTGCGGGCCTTGCTGGTGGGGCAATCATCTTCTTTTTTCTGGCGAAGGTTCTGATGTCAGACCAGCAATTTCTCGATCCCGCAGATTTCGAGATGGTAGGCGTGCTCGGCAAGTTGTCCGTTCCCATTCGCGAGGGTGGCACTGGCGAACTGATCTACTCTCAGATGGGCACACGCCGGGTTTGTGGTGCGCGCACTGATGACGGCAGCGCGATCGCCAAGGGGAGTGAGGTCGTGGTGACGCGTTATGAAAAAGGAATTGCTTACGTTTGCCGGTGGAGTGAACTGTCGGGCGAGTTGGATGAGCCCAGTGCCGCCGAGAAATCCGAATAGCCGTCTCCAGGAGGCAATATGGCTAGCGCTTGGCACCGGACATTGATCTTGCTCATGTGGCTGGCGCTGCCCAGTTCCGCGTGGATGTATGGGAATGCCTGGGATCGGCTCCCCGCCCGTATGGCAGTGCACTTGGTCGCGAATGGGCAGCCGAACGGCTATACCTCGCGCGATGGCGCGGTGCAACTGGGGATCGGAATCTTGCTGGTCATGCTGGTGCTGTTCACGGTCACCACGCTGATTATTGACGGGCTTAAACCGCAGGCATTCTGGCCAGCTCTGGCGATTGCTTATTTCGTCCTCGGCGTCTGTTCTTGCGGCAACTATTCGATCGTGAACTTTAACTTGCGGGCGAAGCTGGTTCGTGCAGAGATGGTGAGAGGAAAAAGGAGTTCCCAGTTCCTGGTGGTGGGACGGTCTTTAACCGGGCGGGCGACTGGGTCGCTTCCCATTGTCCAACTGGCTGAGAACTGAGAACTGAGAACTGGGAACTGCTTTTCTGGAGGAGGCGTTTATGTTCGAAGGACTTTCACATTGGGCCGTCATCTGGATCGTTTCCGGCCTTTCTGTGCTGGTGATCCTGTTTCTGATCCGGGCATTCGCCAGTATCTATCGCAAAGCGGGCCCGCATGAGGCCCTCATCGTTTATGGTCTGGGCGGAACGCGAGTCGTGAAGGGTCACGGAACTCTCGTGATGCCAATGTTTCAGATCTGCCGCGGCCTGTCGCTCGAACTGATGTCGTTCGACGTGGCACCGCAGCAGGACCTCTACACAAAGCAAGGCGTCGCCGTAACGGTCGAAGCGGTCGCCCAAATCAAGGTCAAATCCGATGACGAGTCGATCCGCACCGCGGCCGAACAATTCCTTACCAAAACCGACCAGGAGCGTGAAGGCCTGATCCGCCTCGTGATGGAAGGTCACCTGCGGGGCATCATCGGACAGCTCACGGTGGAAGAGATCGTGAAGCAGCCAGAGATGGTCTCCGACCGCATGCGCTCCACTTGCGCCGACGACATGAACAAGATGGGACTGGAAGTCATCTCGTTCACCATCAAAGAAGTTCGCGACAAGAACGAATACATCACCAACATGGGACGTCCTGACGTCGCCCGCATCAAGCGCGACGCCGACGTTGCCGCCGCCGAAGCCGATCGTGACACGGCGATCAAGCGCGCCCTGGCGCAAAGGGAAGCAGCTGTCGCCAAAGCGCAAGCCGATCAGGAGCGTGTCGCCGCCGAAACCGCATCGTTGGCCAAGCAGGCCGAAGCGCAACGCGACCTCGAGGTGAAGAAGGCGCAGTTCCAGGAAGTCACCAAGCGCCAGCAGGCACAAGCCGACAAGGCCTACGACATCCAGACCAACATCATGCAGCAGCAGGTCGTCGCAGAGCAGGTGAAGGTCATGCAGGTCGAGAAAGAGCAGCAGGTGAAGGTGCAGGAAGCCGAGATTAATCGTCGCGAGAAGGAGTTGATTGCTACGGTTCTGAAACAGGCGGAGATCGAGCGTCAGCGCATTCAGACGCTCGCCGAAGCTGAAAAGCAGCGCCTCATGGCCGAAGCCGAAGGCCATGCTTCTTCGATTCGTCAACAGGGCGAGGCCGAAGCCGAGATCATTTTCAAGAAGGGCGAAGCCGAAGCCAAGGCCATGAACGTGAAAGCCGAAGCCTATCAGGAATACAACCAGGCCGCGGTCGTCGACAAGCTGATCACCGGGTTGCCGGAAGTTGTGAAAGCCCTGGCCAGTCCGTTGGCCAATATCGACAAGATCACGGTGGTCTCCACCGGAAACGGCGATGCCGCCGGGATGAACAAGATCACCGGCGACATCACGAAGATGGCAGCTCAGGTGCCGGCGCTGTTCGAGACGCTCTCAGGCATGCCGCTCTCTGACTTGCTCGGCAAGATCCGGCAGATAGGCGACAAGGCCCCCAAGCCCGAGTTGCCGAAAGCGTAAGCGAGGGGTCTCGCGTAGGGGCGGACGCATTCGTCCGCCCCGCGAGCGAAGCGAAGCGGGATGGTGAGAAGGGAAGTGAGTCATGAACCGCAAACCAAAATACGCAGGGCTGGGAATTGCGCTAGGCGCCGCGCTGGGCGCGGTCGCGGGAGCCCTGGCCGGAAACATGGGCGTGTGGCTAGCCATCGGCGTAGCAATCGGACTAGCCATCGGCTTCTCAGCCCGACGCAAGACGAGGGATTGTCCAGCGTGCGAGCAGCTCCATCGCACGCATGAACTAAGAAGCGGCGCGAACTCGCAAGTTACCTAGAACCCAGGAGCTAGCAGCTAGAAGCGGAAGAAGGGAGTTCACCATGGCACTACTAGAACGAGTCGCAACATTGGTTCGGGCAAATCTGAACGACCTGATCGACAAGGCCGAAGAGCCCGAAAAGATGATCAAGCAAGTCATTCTCGACATGCAGAACCAGCTTCTGCAGGTCAAAACGCAGGTCGCGATCGCAATCGCCGACCAGCACCTGCTCGAAAAAAAGCTGAAAGAAAATGCGGACAAGATCACGGAATGGATGCGCAAGGCCGAACTCGCGGTCGACAAAAAGGAAGACGACCTGGCGCGCGCCTCGCTGCTGCGGGTGGAGAGCTATCGCGAGCTCACCGAGAACTTCGCACAGCAAGTGGCCGATCAGAAAGCGCAGGTGGAGAATCTGAAAACCGCGCTGCGGCAGCTCGAGCAGAAACTGGCGGAAGCCGAAGCCAAAGCCGACGTGCTAATTGCGCAACAGCGCCGTGCCCGGGCCATCAGCAAGGCGAGCGACGCGCGCATCGCGTCCGGCGACGGCTCGAAAGCATCAGCCTTCAACCGCATGAAGCGCAAGGTCGCGCACTCGGAAGCCATGAGCCAGGCCAAATCTGAGATTGCCGCCGACAATATCGAAGACCGTCTGGCCGCGCTCGAGAAGCAGGACCGCATCGAGCAGCTGCTGGCGGAGTTGAAGACAAAACGGGGTGCCTAGGGAGTGCCCGACCTCACGTTCTTACGAAGGTTTCTCCATTTCTCCTTGCGCGATGCGATGCGGTGGCCTTGCTGACCGGCTTTGCTTTTTCGTCCTGTGGAGAATGAGAAGGCTTGGCCGCAGAGTCGGGATCTGGAGAACCCAAAAGGATAATCGCTTGGTACCGTGATGACTGGCGAATTGCACCGGAGAGGCACTGGCCGAGAGCTCCCCTGGTTATGGCTCCTGCTCTCTTCGCTCGAGCAGTTTTCCTAATTTTGATGTCCGTGGTGGGAATCCGAATTCCAGCCTAGGGTTCTCACAGCGAGGTGGTTACTTCGTCGCCCGGAACGTCTTGATCACGATGCCGTTCGGTTGCACGCCCACCGGAATGAGCGTCAGCAGGGAATACTCACTCGGCTCCAGCTTGCGTGGCCGGCGTTTCTGAATCACGGTGACATCTCCAGATCCGGTGCCGAGTACGAGCAAGTAGTTCTGATCCGGAGTCAGCGCCAAGCCATCCGGATGGCTGCCGACATTCAGAGTCGCGATAAGACGGCCCATATCAATATCGAAAACCGCGACGCTGTTCGATCCGAAATTCGAGATGTACAGCCGCGAGTTGTCGCCCGTGACCACGCCTCGCGCGGGATGCTGCCCAATATCCGGACTGCTACCCACTTCATCATTGCCGGTTTCGATAATGGAGATGCTGTCCGCGTCAAAATTGCAGACGATCATCTCGCCGCCGTCGGGCTTCAGCGCCAGGTGAACCGGCGTGCGTCCGACGTCGAGCAGCGCCAGCACACGATCATCCTTCCTGGGTTGTGCCTTGGGATCCTGACTGGCGAGCTGGATGGAAGCCACCTGCGATGATCCGGAGCAGGAAACAAACGCTTTGCTGGAATCGGGCAGAATCGCAATGTCCTCCGGCTGTTGGCAGACCGGCAGCGTGGCGCGGACTCGCAGCTGATTCGCGTCGATCAGCGACACGGTATTGTCTCCACGATTCGACACGACGACGGTTGTCCCATCGGACGAAACCCGCGCGAGCCCCGGCGAGGCGCCCACACCCACATTGCCGATGACGACCCGTTTCTCCAGATCAATCACGCTCACATTCGAAGAACCGGAATTTGCGATGTAACCGCGCTTCCCGTCTTGCGAGATGTCGATGAAGTACGGGCGCCCGTGGACGCCGATCGTGGCCACAACGGTGTTCGTCTCGGCATCGATCACGCTGACGTTGCTCGATCCGGTGTTAACCACATAGACTTCGTTCTTCGTGCTACTGGCAGCGATGCCGGTCGGCTCGCTTCCGACATGAAGGGTCTTGGCTAATCGGAAAAATCGCAGATCAATGACGCTGACGGTATTGCTCTTGCCGTTTGTGACATAGGCAAATTCGCGGAAGGCCGGCCCGTAGTCCGGCATCGTCTGCTCGCGGAAATACCACCATCCCAGCCCGCCGAGGATGGGCAACAGCACAGCAATGAACAGGAGCTTGCGCAAGGCAGTTAGGCCGTTATTAGGTACGGCAACGAGAATTTTGTTCTCGTTGTGGGTGGATTTCAAGCAGCTTTGGCGCTGGCGATTCCGACCGCACGCACGAGTTGGTTTAAATCGTCGAGGACGCGCTGGTACA
>Ga0126373_10000088_pt1 | contig 72077 bp, 58 predicted proteins | sample PanSoiMetPlot_11_FD_92545 | JGI IMG/M metagenome (GOLD analysis project Ga0126373, IMG submission 92545) | Tropical forest soil microbial communities from Panama - MetaG Plot_11 | ecosystem: Environmental > Terrestrial > Soil > Tropical forest > Bulk soil | place: Panama | collected 2016-02-17
ATACTCCGCCAGCGTGCCATCGCGATACCAGTCCGTGAGGCCGAACACCCGCTGTCCAATCGACAGCCCCGTCGTGCCATAGCCGAGAGCGGTGACCACTCCGGCCAGTTCGTGTCCGGGGATGGAAGGCGTCCGGTCACGGCCGGCGCGATCGGTCCAGGTCGAGGGCCACGTCAGCTCGTCCCCGGTGAATCCCGACGCCTGAACCTGAACAACTACGTCGTTTATTGCCGCCTGCGGCTCGGGCCGCTCCACCAGCTTCACCCCGGCCGTTCCCGCAGCCTGATCTGTCACCACAATCGCCTTCATAGATCATCTCCTTGTGTCGAGTTCTTTTCCTACCTGCACCTTTCATTAGCTAGCATGCCGCTGGCCAATGTGGTTTCAGCGGCACCCCCTTAGAATCGCGCCTAGCAACTTCGCTCAACTCTCGGGAATAGCACAATTAGGACGAAGGGACCACTGACTTTCAATTGCACTGACGCGAAACCTGCGCGCCAAGAAGACATCCAGATGTCATACCGCCATGAATTCGACAGCTGATTGGATCAAGTTCGGTCGCACCTCGCGATTGTGCTATTGCGATCTGCCGGAATGTTCTTGCAGAGCGCACCCGAACGGGCACTGGCCCGGGATGTGTCTGTACACGCCGTTCATCGCACATACGAATCACTGGATAGAAAGGGATCTGCGAAAACTAGAGGTGAGCTGCCTTCCTGCCGACGGCATTCAGTGCGAATGCGTGTCGTTGCGACCCGGCCGCACTCGCAAGAAGATTTGAAACGACACCGGATTGTGGCCGTAAGCGGCGTTGAGTGCCGCAGGCTTGGAGTAGAAGGTGACATCCGCTCCTAATCCAAGACGCCACAGCCGCCGAAACACCAGGTCCCTTGTACCTCCAAACGTGTAGGCGCCAATGCGGTAGGCGGGGTGTGTAGCAGCCTGGGGAAACAGCTCATCTTTATCTACTAATTCGAGCCGCGTAAACAAATAATTTCGCTCGTGAAAATTCAACGTTGATTCAGCCAGATAACTATTCAGCACCGTATTGGTGAGTTCCTTGCGCTTGCGTCCCCACACGACAGTTGTCGCCCAGTTTCCTCGCGCCAGTGGGCGGTTGTATGCGATCGAAGCGGTCTGCCGCCGTTCATTGCCGGGTTCCAACACTTCCGGATGTACCAGCAACCCGTAGCTGTACTCCGCGGTCCAGTTTCGCGTGGGCGCAACGCTGCCGCGCACTGACCACGAGTCCAGGGGATTCAGCTGAATGCTCCAGCGGCCCTCGTTAGGCTCACGCCCGTTGAACACGGAACCTTCCAGCTTCATGCGATCAAAAGTCAGCCCTGTCGTGATCACCCCGAAGCTGGTGTGGGTCGAGTCCTGCAGGTGGTGGCCAAGAGGAGCCAAAGGCAACTCGGAAGCCGATGTTCGGTGGAGGTAGGTCACCGGGCCCAGCGCAGGCTCGGCCGCTGGGCCGCCATACACATACCACGACAGGCCTTCCGTAAGATTCACGGTATAGTTCGCCGACAACTCCGCAAAGACATTATGCGGATGCTGGTGATCGACCAGCGGCTGGCCGTGGTAGGTCTCGCCCGTCTGGAACAGCTCGGGGAATCCGGGATGCGGCGAAGTTAAAGACTCAGCCGAGTACATCTGCTTCAGAAGCAATGTTCCGGGACCCAGCTTGTGTTGCTCCATAAACATCACGTTGTTCACCGACTCAGCTTTTCCAATGCCGCGCGGACCACCCTGCTGGTTGTAGTCGATAAAAATCACGCCATGCATCATGAAATGCCATCCGCCGAACGACCACATCCACATCGGCAATGGCGCGGATGCCGGCTCCCACGCCGTTCCTGATCCCACATGCCACGAGGGTCGCCAACTGATCGAGCTGCGGCCCATATTCATCCCGGACATACTCTGCATGTCTTGACCCATTCCCGGCATGATTTGCATTTCGGTAGTGGGCTCCTGGCTGTCAGCCGGCGACTGCTGGGCATCACAGACCGAATCGCCCACCGAACACAGCAAGATCAGTGATAAAAGACCGCGCGCCGAACAAATCGAGTTGGATCTCATCATCACTGCGCCGAGCCAGCAGCGCCGACTCCAGTTCGTATGACTCCGGAGCTACCATTTTCCTGCTCTGGTTCATCGTGTCCTCGTTGAGTCGAATCAGAATTTGCAGTCGAATTTTCACTGTGCAACTCGCCCGGCAGGGTGCGCACATAATTCACCAAATCCCAGATGTGATCTGGGGACTCGACCTTGCCGAAAGCCGGCATCCCAGTGAAGCGAATTCCGTTCTGGATGATCCAAAACAGCTCCTGGTCGGAGTAGCCCTGCACGTGAGTACCGGTGAGATCCGCTGGCCGTGGGTACATCCATCGGCCCAGCGGCGCCTGGGTGTGGCCATCGGTACCGTGACATATGCTGCATTCCAGCCCGTAGTGCGTAGCTCCGTTGTCGACACTGGTTTTTGTGTCGAGCGGGCGCGGAGGGATTGCTTGGCGGCTTGCACGGTAAATGAGGGCGCGCTTGGCCAGATTCGCGGCGCGCGTTTCAGCGTGGCCGGGTTCCGGGAGAGCCGTCAAATTGAACCGCATCAGTAAAATCACAATCAGTAATCCAGCAAGCGCGACGATCGTCACTACAATTCGTGATCGCATTTTGTCCGTTCCAATCACAGTTTTCGATGCCAACCCTACTTTGACTTCAGTACGGGAAAACCTTGCACGTAGGTCCAGTCCGTCGACTTGGCTGGGACGTGACAGGCGAGGCAATCCTTCTTGTAATCAGTCGCCACCTGCTTGTCAGGTGCGTCGGCCTTGAAAAGAAACCATCCCCATCCATCGCCCCACAATGGATTTTGTGGAAAGCGGTTTTTGTCATCTTTGATCTTGACGAACCACACTTTTGTTCCCGAAGCCCAATGCGAATCACCCGTCGTCAGTTGCGCGTGATCGGTTCCGAATATCTCCTTGATCAACACTGCACCATCGGGAAACTTTCCAGTCTTGCGGTAATACTCAGCCGTGCCCGGTGTGGCATAGGTCACGTGCATTTGGTCGCCCTTCGGATCGAGAACTGTATAGGTTCCAAGTAGCTGATAAAGATCTCGATAGTCGGCCGGCTTGCGAATATTGCCGGTCTTATCGACAAGGTCATAGCCGTTGAACTTGTGGTTGGCTTGCGCGCTGGCCGACGGATAGCCAGCCAATGCAGCGACAGTCAGAAACAACATGGAGATGCGGAACCTCATAAACCACTCCTCTAGTGTGAATTGGTGTATCGCCTTCATCTAATTCCGCTACCTTGCACGCGCGGGGCCAACACTGAAATGCCGCTTCTCCAGTACCTGCCAACACTAATCGACGACTATGAGTTGTGTATGCGTCAAATCGAGTGGCGAGAAGATGTCTCAGTGGCGCCAGGATGTAACGAATTCACGTTCCCAAAGGAGCGTTTAGATGGCCGTCTTCTTGATTTTGCCAAGCGGCGTGGTTGGACTCGTAGCCGAACAAACCGATAGGGCGTTTACAATGAACTTGAAATGGTGTCCGCGGGTACTCCAACGATTTTCGTCGTCGATGACGATCCCGACATACGCGCCTCGATACAGGACTTGTTGGAATCGGCAGGCTTACGATCCGAATGCTTCGAGACGGCGGAACAGTTTCTAAACCGAACGCCTTGGGATGGCCCCAGTTGCCTCATATTGGATGTGAGCCTTCCTGGCATCAGCGGCCTGGATTTTCAACAGCAGATGAGGAACACAGGCCTCGAGATTCCCATCATTTTCGTCACTGCGTATGGCGATATACCGATGACGGTGAGAGCCATGAAGTCAGGCGCGCTGGAATTTCTGACTAAGCCATTTGACGATCAGGAACTGCTGGAGGCTGTTCAGCGAGCCCTGGTTCACGACTCCGAACGTCGCTTCGAGCAAGCGGGACTGGCTGCTCTACGAAAACGCTACCAAGTCCTGAGTCCGCGCGAGCATGACGTAATGGAACTTGTGGTTTCTGGAATGCTCAATAAGCAGATAGCGTCGGAACTTGGGATCAGCGAGGTTACGGTCAAGATTCACCGCGGGCAGGTCATGCACAAGATGAGGGCTCAATCTCTTGCCGAGCTTGTCAGAATGGCGGAGAAGCTCCAGCTTTTCCGCGCGCGGTAACGCTTTTCGCCTCAATCTCCGGCAATGTCATCCCCGTCTTCCATTAATACCAAGGCGTGATTGCGCTTTTTTTTGCCTTGGATTATTTTTTTGCCATCGTGGCAAAAGAGGAGAAGCCGAACGTGGTGGCAATCGTTGACGACGACCAGCGAGTCCGGGATTCACTTCACGACCTGATGGAGTCGGCTGGCTTCCGGAGCTTAGAGTTCGCATCGGCGGAGGAATTCCTGAACTCCGGCGAACGAGAGCATACTGCGTGTCTGATCACAGACATCCGTATGCCGGGAATGTCAGGTTTGGAACTCCAATCAAAGCTAAAGCAAGAACATTACAGAATTCCCATCATCTTCATTACCGCGCAAGGTGACGAAAAGATGCGGATGCAAGCTTTAAGGGCAGGAGCAGTGAAGTTTCTGACCAAACCATTTGATGATGAAGTACTGCTCGAGGGTGTACGAGTGGCACTCGATAGCTGAGCTTCCTGTTTCACGGGAAGCATCTTTGTGGGGTTAGCCGTGGAAGGCTTCAACACAGTCCGGGCAAGCGAGCGGGGGCATCCGGAGTTTGACCACATTATAGGAAATAGCCTTCCGCTGGAGTTAGTGCTTGCGGAGGTGGAGCGGGTAGCACCGACCGATGCTACCGTCCTGGTCCTTGGCGAAACGGGAACCGGGAAGGAGTTAATCGCCAGTGCCATTCATCATCTGAGCGCACGCTGCGGACGTCCGTTCGTGAAGCTGAATTGCGCGGCCATTCCCCTTGAACTATTAGAGAGCGAACTGTTTGGTCACGAGAAGGGCGCCTTCACCGGAGCTCTTACCCAGAAAGTCGGCCGCTTTGAAATGGCGGATACCGGGACCCTATTCCTCGATGAAATCGGAGACATTCCGTTGGCGCTACAGCCCAAGCTGCTGCGGGTACTGCAGGAGCAAGAGTTCGAACGCCTGGGAAGCGGCAAGACACATCGCATCAACGTCCGTCTGATTGCCGCGACGCACCGCGATTTAACCGAGATGGTCAGGCGGAAAGAGTTTCGCAGTGACCTCTACTACCGTATAAACGTATATCCGGTCGAACTGCCGCCCCTGCGGGAACGCCGTCAAGATATTCCTCAGTTGGTCCTGCATTTTGTCGAGATTTTCGCCCGCCGCATGGGCAAACGGATCGAGCATGTGCCGAACGAGACGCTGGAGGCGTTCACTGCATATTCCTGGCCCGGGAACGTGCGGGAACTTCAGAACTTGATCGAACGAGCCGTGATTCGCTCGGACGACGGAGTGCTTCGGAATCCTTTGCCAATATCGGACACGAGTCCCGTGACCGTCCCTCCTGCACCCAGAACGTACTGGGATTCCCAACGAGCCGTGATTTTGGAGGCATTGCGGGCGACACGCTGGGTGGTCGGAGGACCCCACGGTGCGGCTGTCCGGCTGGGACTGAAGCGAACTACTTTAGTTGCCATAATAAAGAGGCTGGGGATATCGAGGCCGCTGCCAATAGACGACACAATCGAACTCGCCGTGGACAAAGGCGGCGCGTACCAACTAACAAGGTAATCTGATTCGCTGTCGTTAGCTCCCTTTGCCAAATCCCTCGGTTATGTAGCCTGATTTGCGGTCGCTTCAATGGGTAGAGTGAAGTGAAATGTCGCACCTGATTCCGGGTTAGAGACAGCCCACAAACGGCCACCATGCGATTCTATGATCGAGCGGCTGATCGCCAGCCCCATGCCCGTGCCTTCGGGTTTGGAAGTGAAGAATGCATTGAAAATTTGCTCCATCTTTTCTGCGGGAAATCCAACGCCCGTATCCACGACCGAAATCAAGAGCTGACCGCTGTCGTCCCGCTGTGACCTGATCGTAAGTTTGCCTGGAGTATTCCTGTCCTTCATGGCCTCGATACCATTGAGCATGAGATTCATGAACACCTGCTGTAACTGTACGCGGTCTGCCATGACCGGAGGCAGGTCTGGCACAATGTCGCTAAGGATCGAGATCGAATGTCTGGACGCCTCAACCTGTAGCAAGACAACCATCTCTCGAATGACTTCATTTAGATCGACTTCCTGGTGCTGCAGGCTGTCCTTCTTAAATAGCGACCTGACTCGACCGATGATTTCGGATGCACGGGCAACGTCCTTGGCGACTCTTGAAGCCGCAGCTTGCGCCCTTGCCAAATCGGGGAGATCCCGAGTCAGCCAGCGTGAGCAGGCGTTGGCATCCGTCATCGCTGCCGAAATCGGCTGCTTGATTTCGTGTGCCAACGAGGCCGCGAGCTCTCCCATGGTGGTGACCCGGTTCAGATGTGCGAGATGGGCCAGTTCTTCCCGCATTCTCTCGCGCTCTCGCAGCGCCGCCTGCAGCTCGTCTTCAGCCTTCTGCCGCTTCAACTCGGCGGCGGCGCGGGAAGCGAAGATCTTAAGCAAGTCGATGGCGCGCAGGTCAGCTTTCATCGGCTTGTCATCCAGAATTGCCAGGTGGCCGATGACCCGGTTGCTGCGGTCGAGCATGGGAACGCCGAGATAGCTTTCTGCTTGCCAATCGGCCAGCAGCTTATCGCGAGGGAACAGGCCCTGCAGCCCTTGCCTGTAACGGCAATCCTCGCCCTGAAGCACCTTTTCGCATGGCGTATCGGCGATGTCAAACTCGAAGTTCTCCCCGAAGCCGTCGCCCTTCCAGAACGCCAGCGTGCGGGCATGCTTCTGGTCATCACAAGTGGTGACAAAGGCATAGCGCGCACGCAGTGCCTGGGCCATGTGCTGCACCAGACTCTGGAAGAAGTCGTCTCCCGTGGTCGCCGCAGTGCCCACTACGATAAGCCGAAATGCTTCATCGGCCTGCTTCCTCTCGGTGACGTCCATCGAGACTCCCAGGAATTGCACTAATTCGCCCGATGAGCCAACAACTGGCTGGCCGACAGCATGGACGTACCTGACTGCCGTATCCGGAGGCAGAATGCGGATCTCCAAGTCATACTCCGACTTCTCGTCGATAGCTCGATCGATTGCCGCTTGCCACTTAGCTCGGTCCTCGGGATGAATCCTCTGCACCCGATCTTCCCAGGTGGGCATCCCACCCTTTGGGTCAAAACCATAAACGCGATACCATTCTTCCGACAGATACGCCGTCTTCCTTCCAGCGACCTGCCAAACCGAACTTCCCACATGCGCGAGGCTCTGCGCTCGTGACAAATGAGCCTCGCTGCGCCGCAGAGCCTCCTCCGCCCTTTTTTTTTCGCTGATATCCCGCACAAAACCGGTAAATATTCGGCGCCCGTCCTTCGCCTGTTCCCCGAAGGAGATCTCCACTGGGAACTCTTGCCCATTCTTGCGGAGGCCAATGAGTTCGGTCCCCTGCCAGTTGATATGTCGCTCGCCGGTAGCCAAGTAGCGTTGGAATCCATTCTCGTGCAGCTTCCGCATGTACTCTGGCATTAGTAAAGTCAATGGTTTGCCAATCAACTCGGTCGGGTCATACCCGAAGACTCTCAGTGCGGCAGCATTTGCCAGCAGGATGGCGCCATCTTCATCCATGCTGATAACAGCATCGCTGGCCGCTTCGACAACGACCCGATGCCTCTCTTCGCTGTCCTTAAGTTCTTGCTCACCCCGCTTGCGTTCTGTGATATCCACTACCGCGCCGATGTATTCAACATCGCCGGAGTGGTCTAGTGAACATTTGGCCAAGCTATGTAAATATTTGATTGAACCGTCCGGAAGAAGTAGCCGGTACTCACCATCAAAATCTCTCTTCTCTCTTACATCTGCCCACAAAACTCGCTCAACGTTCGGACGATCTTCCGGATGGACGCGCTCGATAAACAATTGATACGACGGCTTATCTTTTTCAAAATCAAAACCAAAAATGGCACAATACTCCTGCGACCATGCCACCTCTCCAGTGCTTACGTTCCAATGCCAACTTCCCGTATGGCTGAGCCTCTGTGCTTCGGCCGAATAAGCTTCGCTCGCCCGCAGTGCTTCCTCCGCTCGTTGCCGGTCATCGATGTCCGTAAGCAAAACGCACCAGTTCAGGATTCGCCCGTCGGGATCTCGCAAGGGAAAGCCGCGCACTTCGAACCAACGGTAGACACCATCGAAGCGTCGCAAGCGCTCCTTAACGTGGTAAGGCTGGCCGGTCCGGATTGCCTCCATCCATATCCCGATTGCGTGTGGAAGGTCATCTGGATGAACCGCATCGCTGGTACCCCACTTTTTTAAATCCTCAAGCGTCTTGCCGAAGTACTCAATGTTCGGTTTGTTGACCGCTTCGACTTCCCCAGATGGCGTCATGACCGCAACGGGTGCCGGAATGCTGTCCACTAACAAACGGAGATCAAGCTCGCGAACCTGGAGCGCCTCTTTAACTCTCTTGCGCTCGGCGATTTCCCTTGTTAGCGCTTCGTTGGTGTTCAACAAATCTCGGGTGCTACGTTCCAAGTCTTGAGTCCGAACTCGAACTCGCGTTTCTACCCCGTTTGCGAGTTCGCGTACCGCCGCTTCCGCTTTTTCTCGCGCGGCCATTTGCAGCTTGAGATCCTTATTAGACTCCAGCGCTTGATAGGCCAATGAAGCGAATTGCCCCAGCACACTCATGAGCCTCTCATCTTCGGGGTCGAACTTGCGGCGATCGCGGTGCATGATCGCCCATACCGTCCCGACGGCTTTGCCTCCAACGTAAAATGGAACCAGCAGGCACTCTTCTACTAGAGGTTTAATCGGCAACAAATATGTGTAGCGCCGCTCGAAGTGTTTGAACAATAGAGTGCAATTACGATCGAGCACGTCCCCACAAGGACCGAACTCGCGTGGGGTTCCCCCTCCAATGTGTGGTTTCCACATGCCAGCAATAGCTGGCCAATAGAACCTTTCGCCACAAACGTCCGGCGTTTTGCCATCCTTCGTGAGCAGACTCAGACCGGCCGAGTCACACTGCGTAAAGTGTAGGGTCGTTTCCGCCAGTGTCTGGAGTATCGTATGGGGCGAGTCGGCTGGCGCGCTCATCAGCCTCACTAGCGCGCTGTTCTCCTTTTCATAGTCGGGCGGACGCGAGGGCCGGCGCTGCAACTCTTCCGTACAGAGGATCGACTCCAATGAAGCTCCGCTCCCTGGAATTGAGGTATCAAACCGAACCTCACTTTGTGATTTGGATGACTCGGTCACTTTCATCTCACTAAGGAATCCCAATCGTGCTTCGCACATTCGGAGGGATGCGAATTCCGCAGTCTACGTTTGTTGTTGGGGTCAGCTCGGATTTCGTCTACAGTATTGCGATTGCCCCTGATACCGCAATACGGTTGACTCTGTAGGCGGCGTTACCCGTGACCTCCAGAGAGGAGGCTTCATCGGGGTCAACAACGCTTTAAAGTGACTGAGTGGATTCGATGCGACTGCATCGAAGAGGTCGAGAAGATCCTGCAAATTCGACTCCTCTACGCGCATCAGAATGGCATTGTGGGTTCCGGAAAAGGTCTAGTGCCTTGGTGAACCCTCCCCACCATTTCGCCTGTTGTAGGTGCGGGCCGCGCATAGTGAAACGCAGCTTTCCTACGGATACATCGTCGCCTAATTGATTAGCAGATTAGAGGAGAAATCCATGGCGCGTATCGTTCGATTCCATCAATACGGTGATCCAAGTGTTCTGAAGATTGAAGACCTGGAGGTCTCTCCACCCGCTGCCAACGAAGTGCAGATCGAGGTGAAGAGTATTGGTCTCAATCGAGCGGAAGTCATGTTCCGCGCACACGCTTATCTGCAAGAGGCTCAACTTCCCAGCCGGCTCGGGTACGAGGCTGCGGGTATCGTCAAAACCGTTGGGACATCCGTAACCGGCTTCAAGACGGGCGATGTTGTCAGTTTGATCCCGCCGACCGATATCGCCCGGTGGGGCACCTACGGAGAATTGGCCAACGTGCCGGCTCGCAATCTTGTCAAGCATCCCGAGAACATCTCGTTCGAAGTGGCGGCAGCATCCTGGATGCAGTACGTCACGGCGTGGGGCGCCCTTATTGAGCAATCCAAGCTCAGCACAGGAGATTTCGTCATCGTCACGGCGGCATCCAGCAGCGTCGGGATCGCCGCGTTCCAGATTGCAAAAGCTGTGGGCGCGACAATTATTGCGACTACGCGGACCAGGGCAAAAAGGCAAGCACTCATTGACCACGGGGCAGATCATGTTGTTGTGACGGATGAAGAGGATCTTGTGGCGCGGGTAATGGAATTCACGGGCGGTGTCGGTGCACGTGTTGTGTTCGATCCAGTTGGTGGACCGTCCTTCATCCCCCTCACCGCGAGCATGGCGCGCGGTGGCATTCTGCTGGAATATGGAGCACTCAGCACCGAGCCGACACCGTTTCCTCAGTTCACCGTACTCGGCAAGAGCTTGACGTTGAAGGGTTATCTGAATGGAGAGATCACGAACAACGAAGCTGCTCTAGAGCGTGCAAAAGCTTTCATCAACAAGGGGCTCTCTTCGGGGCAGCTGAAGCCAGTCATCGCGCGCACCTTCCGTCTCGAACAGATCCAGGAAGCGACGCGCTTCCTCGAATCCAACGCTCAGATTGGCAAGGTAGTCGTCAATGTCTGATTAAGCGCCTTCGTTGCTCCATGTCTAATTTCCGCGGCCCGTGTCAGCCCATTTCCGACGTTTGAACCCCCGAAATGGTTCACTGTGGCGGGAATCATGCGCCGCTGGAGACGCATGGCAGGTGTTCTTTCTCGAAAGTGATCTGTCGCAAACAATCAGTCGAGCGAGAAGACGTATCGGGTCAAATGGAAACGCGGGGTGCGACAGGATCAACGGATGGCCACTCAATTCGGAATCTCGACTTCGGCGACTCTGCAGTCCAGAATATGAATTTCGCTTCGGAGGACCCAGACGCCTCACGGCAGGTACCCGTCTTTCTGCCACTGGGCAAATAATTCGAGCTGCGGCTCCGTCCAATAGGGACCGCCGGGCGGCATGGAAGGCGGCTCGCCATCATGCGGTGCGAGTGTCGCCAGCACAGCGGTAGCGTTGTCGGGATTTGACATATAACCGTAATCGTCCAGTTTCACACCGAACGACCTCATGTGCGAAATATCGATGGGGCGAAATAATGGTTTGATATGGGTTGAGAAAGAAACCTGTGCCATATGTTCTCCTCACAATGATCGAACGATATCAGTCGGCGTGACACGGAGCGCAATATTTGCACGGCCGGCCGTCAACTGCGAAGCAATACTGACCGATCGCCCGGACAATTGATCAGGCGGCTGGAACGTGTGCCTCATCAATAGTCGCGTGCGATCGGCCGGTTGCTCCAAAAGGTAGTTGCACGAGCCGTGTTAAACCAACACCGTCGAGGCAGCGGCTTGTTCCGCGCTCGATGTGATTGTTCCATTGAGACCAGTCGGGAAGAAACCTCCTTGTTTGGCTCCTGCCTTTCCTCCAAAGGCAAGGTAAAGCACCTCTTCCGCTGTCCTGGTTGCGATCAGTCCGTCGCTATCCTTGATCGAGAGAATGCGTCTCGCTTCGCCGCTGGGCGGAGGAACTATATCAACACCGTCCAGCGCAGTCGTCTGAATCCGCAACTTTGCGATTTGTGTTCGTATGGTTGCAGCATGTTCGGCCTCGGCACCTAAGAGACACGCCGCGGTTGTGAGGATGTCCGGAGTCTTGAGCATGCCAGCCGCGCCCGAGTATGCGGTCACCCCGATGTCTTCCAGGATTCGTGCTACACGGAGAAAGTCGTCCTGACTACCCAAGCTGAAACCGAGAGCACCCAGATCGATGTTGGGCATTGCAACCGCGGATGAGCCCAGTGCGCCACGGAGAAGGACGACGTGCGCTCGTTCATCCGCGCCAATCTGTGACGCGATATCGTGAAGGAAGTCCCCATCCTCCGAAAATGTGACCTTTCTCCCTCCGACCGTGGTCCCACCCGTCGCTGGATTCTCTCCGTTCGCACGCCCTTTAGTTCCAATACCGAAGCTGGTAATGGACTTGCCAGTGGTAGCGTACGTGTAAAACTCGGCCTCCACATATTCGAGGTTGAGTGCAAAATTCAGAATGTCTACTTCATCAATTTTATTTTCAGCCATGAAAGATCCTCCAATGAAGTTGCTCGATTGTTGAGGTTAACGTGCTGGCATTAGGCCCGTCGCCGTGTCTAAACCCGCAACAAGTATTCTTTTTTACTCAATGGAATGCATTGCAATGGAACTGCCATCGGCGCGGAATTTCGATTCGGAGAGCGAATACCGCGGTCGGACAACGAGCTATGGAAAACTTCAGACGGTCATGCTACTTGGATTCCGCCGTGTTCTAAGGGGCATCATGTCGATATATTGTCTCGAATTCGTATTCTTGCCACAGCGCATGTCAGTCCCCTGAGAGAAGCCACCGACAGCGGGAGAGCCCGATGCCACCTTGCTCGCATCCTAAGAACCGACGATCAGGTGATCGACGAAATGGTAGCGGCTCTGGGATTCAGCAGACGAGGGTCGCGCATTGAGCAGGCTATCCAGAATGCGGTTGCCGCATCGCGGCGGCATGCCTATCTCTTCTCGAGCAGCCGCGTCGGTCAACTTGACGCCGACGTTCCGCTCGAAATGCGGTGGAATGCGGTGAAGTTTTGTTTTGGGAACTCGTAACTTATTGAAAGAATGGCTCCTCAGGTAGGACTCGAACCTACAACCCTCCGGTTAACAGCCGGATGCTCTGCCATTGAGCTACTGAGGAGTGTCGCTCAGGAGCGTCCGCGGGAGACTGCTCCTTATCTGTCTGGAAAATCATATCATCTGGTCCCGGTTCTGGAAACCTCCTCGCGCCTTGCGTGCATCGTTCTACTCGCGAACAGCAGTGTTGAAACCCGCAGGGTCACCAGGCAGGCGAAACGTCCACCCCGTGCGCTAGTCCGGGGGACCAGACTACCGACACAGGCTCGGCACTCTTCTCCTAACGGCCTGTTGGAGCTCTTCCGACATCGGCTTCTTGGGACTCTTCTATCAACTTCCTTCTACACGGCCGAATGACTCGCCATTCTATCCACTCCCGCCAGTGCAACCGGCATTCCTGCCCATCCAATCCTGCCATTCAACACCCTCACTCTCCTTCTACCGGTCTGCTACCCTATTGCCGACCATCCTCGAACGTAGAGTCGCACCGCTGATGGCTTGTGAGGTGTTTCATGTCTGGAGGTCGCACTTTGGTCTCGATGGTTTTGCTGGGTTCTGTCCTTCTCTTCGCTGCCTCTGTCTGGGCGGAAGATCATTCCTCTTCGACTGCGGCTTCCCTGCCGAAGACAAAAGTCGTTCCCGTCGAAGAAACGCTGCACGGCCACAAGATTGTCGATGACTACCGCTGGCTGGAAGATGCGCAGAGCCCCGAAACCAAGACTTGGGTAGAGCAGGAGCAGGCTTACACTCGCCGCATCCTCGATCCCCTGCCCGGACGCGAAAAGATTCAGCAGCGGCTCGAGAAACTGCTGACCATCGGCAACATCAATCCACCTCTTCTAGGTGGGCCGTACTACTTCTACACGCGACGGGATGGCATGCAGAACCAGCCTGTGCTCTATGTACGCGCGGGTCTGACTGGGAGCGATCGGGTGCTGGTCGATGCCAATCAATTGGCAGCCGATGGCACAATCGCCCTCGACTGGTGGTATCCGACCGACGATGGCAAGTACGTCACTTACGGCACTTCGCCCAGTGGATCGGAAATGAGCACCTTGCACGTGGTCGAAACGGCCAACGGCAAGTTGCTGCCCGATACCATTGAACGCACCCGCGCCGCAAGCATTGCCTGGAAGCCTGATAACTCCGGTTTCTATTACACGCGCTATCCGAAGAAAGGCGAAGTTGCCGAAGGCCAAGAGATGTACAACCGGCATGTGTTCTACCACCCGCTCGGCGCCGATCCCGCGAAAGACCCGCTGATCTTCGGCAAGGACCTGAACCCGGAATTCTGGCCGAATGTGAATCTGTCCGAAGACGGCCGCTGGTTGCTGATTTCGATCGAAGAAGGCTGGACCAAGAGCGAGCTTTATCTGGCCGATACCCAAGCGGGCACCGCCCCCGTGCGCATCACTGACGGCAAAGAGTTCCTCTACTCCGGCGATTTTCTCAAAGGAAAGATTTACATCACCACCAACGACGATGCGCCGCGCTATCGCGTCTTCGTTGCGGAAACCGCGAGTCCGGCCCGCGCCAACTGGAAAGAATTGATTCCTGAATCGGACGCCGTGCTCGAAGGTGCGGCCGTGTTCGGCGGGCAGCTGTATGCGCAGTACCAGAAAAATGCAGCCTCGCAGGTGAAGGTATTCGATCTCAACGGGAAGAAAACCGAAGACCTTGCCTTGCCTGCCATTGGCACAGTCTTCGGCTCGGGCGGCAAGTGGGATCGCAAGGAATTCTTCATCGGCTTCCAGTCATTCACTTTCCCGCCCTCGATCTACCGCTACGACCTCACCAGCCACAAGATGATGCAGTGGGCAAAGGTCGATGCACCTTCCATCGATCCATCGAATTTTGAAGTGAAGCAGGAGTGGTATCAGTCCAAGGACGGCACGCGAGTACCGATGTTCATCGTGCACAAAAAGGGGCTGGCCCGCGACGGGCATAACCCCACCCTCCTCACCGGCTACGGTGGTTTCAATGTCAGCCTGACTCCCGTGTTTGCCCGCAGCGTTTATGTCTGGTTGGAGCATGGCGGGGTTTACGCGGTGGCGAACTTGCGCGGTGGCGCTGAGTTCGGCGAGGACTGGCATCGCGCGGGCATGCTCGACAAAAAGCAGAACGTCTTCGACGATTTCATCGCCGCCGGCGAATACCTCATTGCCGAGAAGTACACCGACAAGGACCACCTCGCCATTCAAGGTGGATCGAATGGTGGTCTGCTGATGGGCGCGATGATCACCCAGCGGCCGGATCTTTTCCGCGCGGTCGTTTGCCAGGTTCCTCTGCTGGATATGCTCCGCTATCAGAACTTCCAGATCGCCAAGCTCTGGATTCCGGAATATGGGTCTTCCGAGGATCCTAAACAGTTCCAATGGCTATATGCCTATTCGCCCTACCACCACGTGAAGGAAGGAGTCGAATATCCGGCTATCCTCTTTATGACCGCCGATACCGACACCCGGGTAGACCCCATGCACGCCAAGAAGATGGCGGCCCTGATGCAGGCGGAGGCCAAAAATGGCGCCAGCCAGGAACGCCCCATTCTGCTCCGAATTGAAACCAAGGCGGGCCATGGAGCGGGTAAACCCGTGACCAAGCTGATCGAGGAGAGTACCGACGTTTACTCCTTTCTGTTCTGGCAGTTAGGCGTGACCCCGTAGGCCGGCCGCACCAGCCCTAGATCATCGTAGATATCGTCTCTACAGGCGTAAACTAATGTTGCGCCATCAGGTTGCGCCAAATCGTTATTGTGATCCTGTAGCTACTTTCGTGGGTTTGACCAGCCCTCCGGCGCATGCTATAAAAACCAGTTTTGTGTTGGATTTCGTCGCCCAGCGTTTTCGGACGCTCGCCGACGCATCCGGCACAAACCAATCGAACGCGGCCAAGCTCATCACTCCTTTGCAGGTCTTGCAGTGGAAGCGCGTTCGGAGTCCCGGCCAACGCCCCCTCATTTTTTCGGCCTGACACGGTCGCAAAAGTCCGGTCGCTGGCGGGCAAGCGACAACACGTATTGATCCCTCAAAGCTCTTCATCCTCGGAGGATTCCCTATGCGCACCTGGACCGCCCCTGTCGCGTCCCTAGGATGCCGAATGAAAGCCTCGCTTGCAGTCCTGGCGATCCTGTTAACTGCTGCGACTGCGTTTGCTCAGCCGGCCGAAGAGTCCGTCGGCGGCGAAGCCAGTTTGAAATTGCCCGACCTCTCTCAGGTCTCCTTTCTCGGCGTCGACGGGCACAAGTTGCTGATGGTGGGCCTGCTGTTTTGCGTCTTCGGATTGCTCTTCGGCCTCACCATCTACACCCGGCTGAAGAATCTGCCCGTTCATCGGGCCATGCTCGAGATCTCCGAACTGATCTACGAGACCTGCAAGACCTACCTGATTACCCAAGGGAAGTTCATCCTGCTTCTGTGGGCCTTTATTGCGGTCATCATCGCCGCCTACTTTGGATGGCTGGCGCCGATACCGGGCAAGTCCGTCGGTGTCACGTTGCCGGTCATTCTTCTGTTCAGCCTGATCGGCATTGCCGGCAGCTACGGGGTCGCCTGGTTCGGCATTCGCGTCAATACCTTCGCCAACTCCCGGACCGCGTTTGCCGGTCTGAAGGGCAAGCCCTTCCCCATTTACCAGATTCCACTGGAAGCGGGCATGAGCATCGGCATGATGCTGATCTCGGTCGAACTCCTGATGATGCTCTTCATCCTGCTCTTCATCCCCGGCGATTATGCCGGAGCCTGCTTCATCGGCTTCGCCATCGGTGAATCCCTGGGCGCGGCCGCGCTGCGCATCGCCGGCGGCATCTTCACCAAGATTGCCGACATCGGCTCCGACCTGATGAAGATCGTATTCAAGATTAAGGAAGACGACGCGCGCAACCCTGGTGTGATTGCCGACTGCACCGGCGACAATGCCGGCGATTCGGTCGGCCCCTCGGCCGATGGCTTTGAAACTTACGGTGTTACTGGCGTCGCGTTAATCACTTTTATCCTGCTCGGCGTGAAGAGCCCGATCATCCAGGTCCAACTGCTGGTCTGGATCTTCGTGATGCGCATCGTGATGCTGATCGCCAGTGCGGTGGCCTACTTCGTGAACGGGCTGCTTGCCAAAAGCAAGTATGCCAACAGCGACGTGATGAACTTCGAATCGCCGCTGACTTCGCTGGTGTGGATTACATCCCTGGTCTCGATTGCGTTGACCTATGTCACATCCTACCTCGTGATTCCCGACTTGGCCGGGGACACCTCCCAGTGGTGGAAGCTGGCCTCGATCATTTCCTGCGGAACCTTGGCTGGCGCCATCATTCCGGAACTGGTTAAGGTCTTCACTTCGACCGAGTCGCGCCACGTGAAGGAGGTTGTGATCTCGGCTGAGCAAGGCGGAGCGTCGCTGGGCATTCTGTCCGGGTTTGTTTCGGGCAACTTCTCCGCGTACTGGCTGGGCCTGTCGATGGTGGCGCTGATGTCCATCGGCTACATCATCAGCACCATGGGATTGTCGGCGCTGATGGTCGCCTCCGCCGTGTTTGCCTTCGGACTGGTGGCCTTCGGCTTCCTGGGCATGGGCCCGGTCACGATCGCAGTTGACTCTTACGGCCCGGTAACCGACAACGCGCAGTCGGTCTACGAGTTGTCGCTCATCGAGCAAGTGCCGAACGTGGAGCAAGAGTTAAAGAAGAACTACGGCTTCGACGTGAACTTCGAGCGCGCCAAGCACCTGCTGGAAGCCAACGACGGCGCCGGCAACACCTTCAAAGCCACGGCCAAGCCCGTACTGATTGGCACCGCCGTGGTCGGCGCAACCACCATGATCTTCTCCATCATCATGGCCCTGACCAACGGTCTAACCATCAACGTCAACAACCTGTCCCTGCTGCATGCACCATTCGTGCTTGGCCTGATCACCGGCGGCGCCATGATCTACTGGTTCACCGGCGCTTCCACCCAGGCCGTGACCACCGGCGCATACCGGGCGGTCGAGTTCATCAAAGCCAACATTCGCCTGGAAGGCGTGGAGAAGGCCTCGGTCGCCGACAGCAAAAAGGTGGTCGAAATCTGCACCCAGTATGCGCAAAAGGGAATGTTCAACATCTTCCTGGCGGTCTTCTTTGCCACCCTGGCATTCGCCTTCGTGGAGCCGTTCTTCTTCATCGGCTACCTGATCTCGATTGCGATCTTCGGCCTCTACCAGGCGATCTTCATGGCCAACGCCGGCGGCGCCTGGGATAACGCCAAGAAAATCGTCGAAGTCGAGCTCAAGCAGAAGGGCACGGAACTGCACGCAGCCACGGTGATCGGCGACACGGTGGGCGATCCGTTCAAGGATACATCCTCGGTCGCGCTGAACCCGATCATCAAGTTCACGACCCTGTTCGGCTTGCTGGCGGTGGAGCTGGCGGTCTCCCTCGCCGAGAAAGGCACGCTGAGCTATGTCCTCGCGCTCATATTCTTCCTGATCTCGGTAGCCTTCGTTTACCGTTCGTTCTTCGGTATGCGGATCGGCGCAGACGAACCGGCTCCGAAGGTTCCCGCGCGGGTTGCCGCCGACTGAGCGGAGTCGCGCTTACCTTTTCCGCCACCCGAGTCGGGTGGCGTTTTTTTATGCTCTTTAGCGAGAAGCGACGAGCTTGCCCTTCCGCTCACTCATGCAGGGACTTCACATACGTGATGACCTGCCAAAGCTGCTGGTCGGGGAGCTTGGCCCAGGACGGCATTCCCTTCCCCATGTTCCCGTTGTACAACAGCCAATGGATCTCGCCTTCAGTCGCCTGCTCTTGCACGCGGCTGCTTCGAAGCGAGGGCTTCTTGCCCTTGCCCTGCGCATCGTCGCCATGACATTGCGCGCAATGGTCCAGGAAGATGCGGCGCCCGGCCGCGACCGCTTCGGCCTGGCCGTGATACGGATTCGCACGTTCACGATCGCGGACCGGCACCTTCGCCATCCAGCCGCCGTCTGCCGCCCGCCCCATTTGCGCCAACAACAGAGCCATCGATAGCACGAACACCGGCATGTACACGTTCTTTCTCATCGGGGCTGCCGCTTCCAGCGGCTGAGGAACTGATCGATCTCATACGCGATCCCAAACCGGTACAGATGCGGCACGCTGTAGTCGTTTAATCCGAATTGCGGCGAGAAGGAAAGCGTGACGCCGCCCGGGGCGCTCCAGTTGATTGTCGGCCCCGCATAGTGAGATGTGCTCTGCAAGCCAAAGCTCTCCGTATCCCCCAATCCGCCATACGTCTCGAAGCCCGCCTGAAACTTCTCCGGGCAGAAACTGCAAGGGCGCGCGCTCGCCGCCAGCGCCAGTGGACGGCTGACCGCCCAGGCATAGCCGAACTCCCACGGATCTCCCGCCAGGTTTTTCTCGCCGACAAAGTTTTCGCTGATGTTCCAGCCGTGTACATTGCTGCCTAAAATCAGCTTCAGTTCTATCTCGCGCTCCACCTCAGCTCGCGCTTCTCCATTCGGCGTTATGAGATCGGCCGCGCCGTCGTGCCCGACGACCTCACGAAGAGATTTATCCGCACTGGTGTTTTCGTACTCGATGTAGAGAACAGGGTTGATCACGTGTTCCCGAAGCAGAGGCCGGAGGCGGTTCTCCCAGCGGAAACCCGTGAAGATCGTGCTCTCGTTCTGGGTGCCCTGGCCATCGAGGTAGAACTCGGAAGTCCACCAGCCTTTCACTCCGTATTCGAACTCCAGGGTCGAGCCCAGGAATACATTGCCGCCGGGAGGCTGGCCCACTGCGTTGTTCGACTCGATCTCCAGGTTGCCGGGTTCTTCCATCTCATGGGAATAAGTCACGAAGTAAGGACGCTCCTGGCCAGTAGCCGGACTGCAGGCAATAGCAGGAAGAATCACGAATAACCAGGACCAGCGGCGCACGCGAAAAGAGTCCCTTCTAGATGCAACTGAGTTGCAACTGACTGAGGCTCTATCAATGTACGTGGTCGCTCCCGGATGATGCAAGGTTGCGCATCACATTTTGTTGCAAGCGGTTTGCAACTAGATGCAACGCCGCACGATGGAGAAGTCAGGCGGACGCGCTGCGGCAGTCCGAGCAATAACCGCCCACTTCGAGCCGCGTCACTACAATGTGGAAGCGGCACTCGCGCTGGATCTGCCCCTTCAGGCGGTCGAACAGGGCGCTCTCAAACTCGGTGATCTTGCCGCATCGCAGGCATGCCATGTGGATGTGATCGCGCTGCGGCCGCCGCTCGTAGTAGTGCTTTTCCCCCTGCAAATGCATGAGATCGAGCTCATCCACCAGCCCGTGCCGTTTCAGCAGGCTCAGCGTCCGATACACCGTGACCCGATCGATCTGGGCGTCCAACTTGTGCGCTTTGCGCAGAATCTGGCTGGCATCCAGGTGCTGCTTTGCGGTCTCGACGATTCCCAGAATGATCCGCCGTTGACGGGTCATGCGCAGCCCGCGCGACATCAGTTCCGCCTGGAGCCGCCCGCGTGCTTCCGTTTCGGGGAAAGGCATAGGGGATCTTCCTATTGCATCTGAGTTGCAACTACATTGTACGCGACCCCAAAGCCCGAGACCAGACTATAGACGCGCACCCCGTCCGCTGCGGAGGGTTGCCAAGGGAATGGAACTGAGGCCGCCTACGTGCCCTTCATCTTGTCTTTGACGCTCTTGGCCAGTTTCTCGATCTCCTCCGCCTTCTTGACCACATCGAGCGAGAGGGTATCTTCCGAGCTCTTATCCACGCTGTCCTTCAGCTGGGTTGCGAGTTCCAGCAGCTTGTCGGTGTCGCGCTTAATCGCCGCCTGGCGCTCCTTGGCGGCTTTCTTGGCCATCTCACGCTCGATCCGGTTTTGCGCGTGCTGATCCTGCCCCGTCTGGTCGTTAATGGGTGGCAAGCCGTTCGGCGGAGGAACATTTTGTGCTGCGGACAGGAGAGCCATCGCCAACAACAGCAAACCAAGAGTCAGGGAGAACCTTGCATTCGAAAACACCGGCTCACCTCGAGAGACACATCGATTGCGTTCCTGATTATATGGGACGCCGCCGCCACCCAAGGACCGGCACTGCCGTTGCTATAATCGCCCGGTGCCAGCCTACCTCCTGCTCGCTCCCCAGACCCTGCCCGAGGCCGGGAATCTGCGCGAGTTGTTTCGTGATTGGCGAGAAGACTCCCTGGTCTTTATCCGGCATGATCTGCCCAAGATCGTGCTGTTCATTCTGATTTCGGCGCTTTTGATCCGAATCCTGCGGCTGATTACCCACAAGATCTCATCGCTGCACGCCCATCACCTTACCGCCGGCTTGCGAACCCAGCAGGTGCGCACCCTCGCCGGAGTCATCAATGGCGTCGGCACGGCGGTCATCCTGTTTGTCTGCCTGCTTGAGGTCCTGTCGCTGCTCGGTTTAAACCTGGGTCCGCTGCTGGCCAGCGCAGGCATTGTCGGGCTCGCGATCGGCTTCGGCGCGCAGACCTTGGTGCACGATGTCATCAATGGGTTCTTCATCCTGCTCGAGGATCACTTCGACATCGGCGACACCATTCGCACGGCCGGGGTGAAGGGCTCGGTGGAGGAGATGAGCCTGCGTCGCACGGTGCTGCGTGACGATGACGGTACCGTGCACATCATTCCCAACAGTCAGATTACGATCGTCTCGAACATGACCCGCGACTGGGCGCAAGTGGCGCTGAAAGTCACCGTTGCCTATGACGAGCCGAGCGATCAGATCATCTCGCTGTTGCAGCGCGTCGGAGAAGATGTCCGGCACGATCCCGCGTTTGCCAGCGATATCGTGAGCGATATCCAGGTGCCGGGAATTGATCGCATAGGTAACGGCGAAGCCGACTACCTGATGCTGGTCAAGACTCGCCCCAACAAACAGTACGGCGTGAGCCGGGAGCTGCGCCGTCGCATCAAGGAGAGTTTTGCAGCCAACAAGATTCGTACCCCCGGGCCGGGGCGGGTGTTCGTGGCTGACCAAAACGTACCCGCTAGCTGACCCTGGTGGAAGGTCTTGAGGGGATAAGAGGCTGGAAGTGGCTTCAATACCCGCGGCGCGTGGCGCGGGCAGGCTTGCCCGCGCCCACAATCGTTTTTACAGCGAACTCATATTCGACAGGAACTCGCCGTTGGAGCGCGTCTTCGAAAGCTTGTCGATCAGCAACTCCATGGCTTCGACCGGCGACAGCGGGTTCAGCACCTTGCGCAGTACCCAGATGCGCTGCAGGTCTTCCTTTGGAATCAGCAGTTCTTCTTTTCGCGTGCCAGAGCGCTGAATGTCGATGGCCGGGAAGGTACGCTTATCAACCAGCTTGCGCTCCAGGATGATTTCCGAGTTACCCGTGCCTTTGAACTCCTCGAAGATCACGTCATCCATGCGCGATCCAGTATCGATCAGGGCCGTCGCGATGATGGTCAGCGAGCCGCCTTCTTCAATGTTCCGGGCGCTTCCGAAAAATCGCTTCGGGCGCTGCAGAGCATTGGAATCGACGCCGCCGGAAAGCACCTTGCCGCTGGGCGGGACGATAGTGTTGTACGCACGCGCCAGGCGTGTGATGGAATCCAGCAGGATCACGACGTCGCGCTTGTGTTCGACCAGGCGCTTGGCTTTCTCGATCACCATTTCCGCAACCTGCACGTGCCGTGCGGCGGGCTCGTCGAAGGTGGAGGAGATAACCTCGCCCTTCACCGAGCGTTGCATGTCGGTCACTTCTTCCGGGCGCTCATCGATGAGCAGCACCATGAGCACGACCTCGGGATGATTGGTCGTGATCGAATTGGCCACGTTCTGCAGCAGCATGGTCTTGCCGGCGCGCGGCGGCGAAACGATCAGGGCGCGCTGCCCTTTGCCGAGCGGCGTAAGCAGATCCATAACGCGGGCGCTAATGTTGTCGCGGGCAGTTTCGAGTTTCAGGCGCTCCTGCGGATACAGCGGCGTCAGGTTATCGAACAGGATCTTGTTGCGCGCCTCATCGGGCGATTCAAAGTTGACCGCCTCGATCTTAACCAGCGCGAAATACTTCTCTCCCTCGTGCGGAGGGCGAACCTGGCCGCTGATGGTGTCGCCAGTCTTGAGGTCAAACTTGCGGATCTGCGAGGGCGAGACGTAGATGTCATCCGGCCCGGGAAGGTAGTTGTAATCCGGCGAGCGGAGGAAGCCATAGCCGTCGGGCAGGATTTCCAGCACGCCCTCGGCAAAGATGTGGCCTTCCTTTTCGCTCTGCGCCTGGAGGATCTTGAAAATAAGATCCTGCTTGCGCAGGCCGCTGGCCCCGGGCAAGTCCAAAGATCGGGCGATCTTGGTCAGCTCGGTAATGTTTTTTTCTTTAAGTTCTGCGATGGTCATGGTCACCTACAACAGGGAATTAACAAAAGGGGGGTAGAACTGGAAGACGTTAGCAGGGGTCCCGCAGGAGGTGGAGCGGGCTGTACTAAGCAGCCCGCCGTTGCGCCTCAGCGAAATTCTCTGGTTCCGTCAGAACGGCTTGCCGATCCGATCCAGCAATGCGATCCAGAACCTGATTCATGGTTTCCTGAATGCGGGTGTTAGGCCGGTGAAACTTCCGCGTGGCCTTGGAGGCAAGCTGACAGAGCATATACCGATTCCGCAAAGTGTGTAAAGCGTCAAAAACCCGATCCGAACGCATGATGACGAGATCTCCTTACTCGATAAGATTGACCCCTTGCAGCCCACCTTTCAGAGCCGCCGGTGACGAAGATCCCTTGCAGGGGAGCCTAAATCACTGAATGTAGATGGGGTTACACGGATTGCACGAGTCAATCCAATAGATGCTGCCCCAACCCTGAAAGTTGCTTATTTTTCCTGGTTTGGACCCGGGTTCTACAGTTCAGGCGCTTCCGGGAACGACGCACAAAACAAACGCCTTAGTCCTTGGAACTCCACACTTTATAGGCTGCGGCATCCGCCGTCAAGGATTTCCTGCGAGCGGCAACTTCGACGGGTCTGGTGGACAAACCTGCGTGTCGAACGGCAAGCAAGGAGGCGACTTCGGGTGCCCTCCCGCATTGGGAAGCTCAGGCTTCTTTGACATGCATTCTCCATCCTTAGTACGGTTCGAAAGCAACGCATCATCACATGGTTTCGGCGCGGAAAGGACGCGTATGACTCGGCGAGAACTGCTCCGTGATGCTGGATTGCTCGTAGCTGGCTTGGCTACCCCATTCATGCGTGCGTGGGCGCGCGGCCCAGGGGCTATCCCTCGCAGGGACAATTGGGATAGGGCTGCGCCCGGATCGCGTTGGAACTGCCGATTTGAGCTGTCGGTGATCACCGACGAGATCTCCCAGGACTTCGAGCATTGCCTCCAGGTCGCCGCCCGCGAGTTCGGGCTGGGCTTCGTCGAGATTCGCACGCTCTGGAACAAGAACGTCGTGCGCCTCGAGCCGAACGAACTCGACCAGGCGCGTCGCCTGCTCGACAAGTACCAATTGAAAGTCAGCGACATCGCCAGCCCGCTGTTCAAGGTCGACTGGCCGGGAGCGCCCAAATCCAAGTACGCGCCTGCCGAGGCCTATGGCGACGCCGGGTTCACTTTCGCGCAGCAGGACGAACTGCTGGAGCGGGCGATCGAGGCCGGCAAGAAACTAGGGACCCACCACGTGCGCTGTTTCGATTTCTGGCGCCTCGACGATCCGAAAGAGTATCGTAATGCGATAGATGACCGCCTGCGTACGGCCGCCGGCAAGGCGGGTAAACAGGGATTTGCGCTGCTCCTCGAGAACGAGTATGCCTGTAATACCGCCACCGGGGCAGAAGCCGCGCGGACCCTGGCCGCCGTACCCTCGCCTCACCTTCTGCTCAACTGGGATCCCGGCAACGCCGCCTTCCGCGGCGAACTGGCATATCCCGACGGCTATGCCGGCTTGCCCAAGCACCGCATTGGGCACATGCACTTGAAAGATGTGCGGCGCCAGCCGGACGGCAGCTACGAGTGGGAATGCATGGGGCGGGGCTTGATCGATTACCTCGGGCAGTTCCGCGCGCTGCTCAAGGAGGGATACTCGGGCACCATGAGTCTCGAGACCCACTGGCAGGGCGCCGGTTCCCCCGAAGCCAGTTCCAGGCAGAGTATGGCAGGAACAAAAGAATTGTTGCGCAAAGCGGGAGCGGCGTGACGTTCGACGATACCAGGAAGGAATCTCTATGGGAGCGACAACATGACGATCACGCGACGTGAATTCGTGACAGGCGCCACCTTCGCAGTGGCTGCGGCCGCCTTCGCCGACAACGCCAAAACGCAGCGGCTTCCGATTGCATTTTCAACGCTGGGATGTCCCGCGTGGAACCTCGACAAAATTCTCAGCTTCGCCGAAGCACATGGTTACGCCGCCATTGAACTGCGCGGTCTCGAGGGCAACCTGGACCTGCCCTCACACCCCGCCTTTGCGCCGGACAAGATCACCGAAACCAGGAAAAGCTTCGCCGCCCACGGACTGAAGATCGCCTGCGTCAGCAGTTCAGCGCGCATGGGTGAACCGGACCAAGAGAAACACGCCAAGGAAATGACCGACGGACGGCGCTTCATCGACCTGGCTGCTTCCCTCGAGGCTCCGTACGTGCGGGTATTCGGCGATGGAACAACCACGGAGACAGGCATTCCGCCCTCTGATGCACTGAAGGCACGGGTGGCCGCCGGCCTGCGCGACCTCGGTGGATATTCCGGAGCGAAGAACGTAACCGTGATCCTTGAATCACACGACAACTTCACTTCGTCCGCGACCCTGCGCGATGTGATGCAGCGCGCCGACTCGCCACACGTCGCATTGCTTTGGGATGCGCACCACACCTTCGCCACCGGCAAGGAAGAGCCTGAATTCACCGTGAAGCAACTCGGCCGCTGGATCCGGCATACCCATCTCAAGGACTCGGTGCCGGCCGGGGATGACCGGAAATATGTTCTGACCGGACGCGGCGACGTCCCCATCCGCCGCCAGATCGCCGCGTTGCAATCCATTTCTTACCCGGGGTACTACTGCTTCGAGTGGGAAAAAGTCTGGCACCCCGATCTTGCCGATCCCGAGATCGCCATTGCCGACTACGCAACAGTGGTGACCGGATACCTGCGCGGCATATAGTTTGCCGGCAGGATTCCCGCCTTGAGTTTGCACGCTGCTCAACGACTGAACCCTGTCCTGTCGTCAGCAGCTCGGGTCAGATTCTCTGCAGCTTCCACTGCCCGCGCTTGAACAACACGATACCGGCGGCCGCGATTGAGCCCTCGGCAATCACGATGGACCAGAAGACGCCGTTGGAGTGCATTCCCAGGTGAATCGCCAGCCACCAGGCCAGCGGGATCTCAAGCAGCCAGAAACCGAAGAAGTTCACGATGGTCGGCGTGATCGTATCGCCGGCGCCATTAAATGCCTGCAGCATCACCATGCCGTAGGCATAGCCGATATTGCCGTAGCTAAGGATGCGCAGGCAGGTGGCGGCCAGCTGCGCGACCTCGGCATCATGCGTGAACAGACGCACGATCGGGTCGGCAAAGACCACGAAGAGCACCCCAATCGATCCCAGAAACATCATGTTGTAGAGGCCGGTGCGCCAGACTGAGGTCTCCGCGCGATCGGGCTGCTTCGCGCCCAGGTTCTGCCCGACCAGCGTGGCCGCGGCGTTGCTCAGCCCCCACGATGGCAGGATGGCGAAGACCACAATGCGGACCGCGATGGTGTAGCCGGCCACCGCCGCGGCGCCGAACATGCTCACGATGCGCACCAGTCCAATCCAGCTGGTGTGCGCAATGGCGAACTGCAGGATGCCGGTGAGCGAGACGCGGATCAAACGCAGCATCACTTCGAAGTTCACCCGCACGTGGCGAGCGGCGATGCGAATACGTTCCGTGCCGCAGCCAAGCCGGTAAAACTGGTAGAGGACGCCGATCCCGCGACCGGTGAATGTCGAAAGCGCGGCCCCGGTGACGCCAAGCTTCGGGAACGGGCCCCAGCCAAATATCAGGCAGGGATCGAGTATCAGGTTGAAGATGTTGGAGACCCACAGCAGCCGCATGGCGATGGCGGCGTCGCCGGCGCCCCGAAAGATGGCATTGTTCAGAAACAACATCACCAGCACGCCCGAACCGCCAAGCGCGATCCGGGTATAGCCGCTGCCCATCAGCACCAGTTCGCGCGAGCCCCCCATGGCCTGCAGCAGGCGCGAGGCAAGGAAATAGCAGGGCGCTCCGATGAGAATGGAGATGGCGAGGCCGATCCAGATCGCTTGCATAGCCGCGACGGAAGCGCCTTCCTGATCCTTCTCCCCGATACGGCGCGCGACCATGGCGGTGGTCGACATACTCAGGCCCAGGCTGACGGCGAAGGCGAGCGACAGCATCGACTCGGTGAGCCCGACGGTAGCGACAGCATCAGCCCCCAGCCGCCCCACCCAGAACACGTCCACCACTGCGAAGAGCGACTCGAGCACCATCTCGAGCACCATCGGGATGGCCAGCAGCAAGATGGCGCGGTTGAGGCTGCCCTGCGTGTAGTCCTGGTGCGATCCGCGGAGAGCCTCGCGGATCGAGGACCACAGTGAGGGCGGCGACTTGATTTCCCGGACTACAAGGGGACTGGCGTCCATGTCATCCTGCAAATTCTGCCCGTTACTTGAGAGGGGCGGAGAGCGCTTGCCGCGATCGCGCAGCAAGCGAAGACCCGGTGGAACTTCGCGAAGCTAGCGAATTCGGGTTGGGAGGATGACCGGGAACATGGTTGTAGGGCTCGCACTGGGCCTTTCGCCCGGGACGCGAGGTTCGACAATTCTAGCTGAATTTTGGAATGGGGGGAAGCGGCTTAGTGCTGCAAGCAATAAAGGCGGATCGGCAAGACCTTCGCATAACGGGTAAAGTCGGGATCGGTAGTGAAGACTCCTCGATCCGATGCCGCGGTACACCACCCGCGCGACAATCGTTGCTAGCTGCGGCGGCGGCTTCGTAATCGTGACTAGAGAGCGGCTCATCCGTCAAATTCAGGACTGGAACGATTGTGCGACCGCCACAGGAACGGTCTAGGGCAATTCTAGATCGAGCGCATAGATTTCATCGGTGCTCAAGTCGCGATCAAACAGCGGCGTACCGTCGGGGGCCACCCCGCTCCACCCATAGGCCGGCGGAACCGAATATCTGAGCAATCCCTCTAGATCGGCGACCTGCTCGGAACGGTTGTGGCCGACCTGGACCCGCCGGAAGGTTTGATGGTCGGTGAAGGCCAAGTCGTAGTAGAGGTATTTTCCGTCTCGCGACCAGTTCGGAAAACCTAACGCGCCGGGCTCGGTGATCCAGTTAGACCAAGTCTGCGTCTTCCAGTTGAAGAGCACGAGTTTGGTGGAGTCGATGGAAAGTGCCGCGATGTATTGGCCGTCAGGCGACCAGCGAGGGCTGAAGAAATTTTCCGAGCCCGGGATGATCGACTCCTGAGCGGTGGCCAGGTCCACGACACGGATGCCCCCGGGTTGCGAGCCCCCATAGCGTCCGAAAGCGAGCTTCGTGCCGTCCCCAGACCATGCCGGGTCCCCTTCGGATGAGGACCCGGAGCGCAGTTGCCGAGGGGCACCTCCTTGGGCAGAGATTAAGAAGATCTTCCAAGGCTGCCCCGTTTGCATGCCCATGTAAGCGATTTGTGTGCCATCGGGAGACCAACGGGGCAAGCCTGCGAAGACCGGTGCGTACGTGAGTTGGAGGCGGTCACTACCGTCAATCCGGCTCCGCCACAGCGCCCCGTCCGGATAGGAAATGTAGGCCACCCATTGGCCATCACTGGAGTAGTCCAGTTCCCCCGCAGAAATTCCCGCAAGGTAGGGCACGAATTCGGCAGTCTTAGAGTCGTAGCGCACCAGTTCGGCGCGACCCTGAGCCGCGCCTACAAAGAGTTTCTTGCCATCGGCGCTTACGGCCCAGGCGCTGATCGACAACGGACCGGTAGTCAGCTGAACGGGCTTGGAAGAACGCCAGGGCAACAGTCCGGTGGGTTCGCGCATGACCCACACATTCCTTCCCGAGGAAGTTCGGCTCACGAAGAAGAAGTAACCGCCGTCCGCCGACCAACGGCCACAGCAAGCCGTAGTCGGGCCCTGACCCTGCCGAAGGACAGCGTGCAGATTGCTTCCGTCGGACTGGATCTCCCAGAGCGTGCTGACACTTGATCGCAGTGCCGTGAAGCCGATCCGGCGGCCATCGGGAGAGAATGTGAGCGCGTACGGACTTCCGGATGCCGTGACCAGCTTGATCGGGTCGGTGCCGTCGGCATTGGCTTGATAGATATCAGGCCCCTTCACATAGGCGAGGTGTCGCCCGTCAGGAGACCATGCGGCGCCTCCGGGAGTATCTGGACTGACCACATCCGCCAGCCGGCGCGGAGTCCCGGAAGGCAGCGGCAAACTCCACAGCGGGGTGAGATCCTCCGTGCCGACGTGACTGAGCACGAGAAGTTTGGTGTGATCGGGCGAGATATCGAGCAGCTCTGCGTTGGCGAAGGGAGTTGGAATGGGCGAAGTGTCTCCGCCACTGACCGAAACCTGGGCAATCCGATTCGCTGGTCCTCCCTCGCCAAGATAGAGGCGGGCACCATCGGTAACCACATTGATCTTCGGCAGGCCATCGTGGGTAAGCTGCGTCGTACTTAAAATCCTCGGCGCAGGTCCCGGCGCATTCAGCCAGGCAAGTACCCCGCCGACCACCAGTGTGGCGACGATGACGGCGGCCCAGCGCCAATTTATTGCGGCCCTTGCTTGGGCCGGGGCGGCGACTGCGGCAGATGTGCCGGAGTCCGACAACGCCTCCAGGGCAAATGCGAGATCGGAGGCTGATTGAAAGCGGCGCTCAGGATTTTTCTCCAAGCACCGATGCACGACCCTCTGTAACGCGGGGGGAGCCGAGGCAACAGCTTGTGAGATCGAAGGTGGTTCCTCTTTCAGAATCGCGGTCATCGTTTCCGCCGAGGTCGGCCGCTGAAAGGCGCGCGTGCCGCACAGCATCTCGTACAGGATCGCGCCGAGCGCGAAGATGTCGGCTCGATGGTCCGCGACTTGTCCCCTGACTTGTTCCGGCGCCATGTAACCGGCAGTCCCCATCACCACGCCCGGATTGGTGGCGCGCTCCATCGTGGGAGCGTTGGATTCGGAACTCGCCTGGGGTTGGGTAAGCTTCGCGAGGCCGAAGTCCAGAATCTTTACGCGTCCATCCTTGGTGATGAACAGGTTCTCCGGCTTCAAGTCGCGATGAACGATTCCTTTTTCGTGTGCTGCGGCCAGGCCACGCGCAATCTGGGCCCCGCAGTCGGTGACTCCGCGCACCGCGATCGGGCCGCGCCCAATCTGCTCCCGCAAGGTCTCTCCTTCGAGCAATTCCGCCACCAGGTAGGGCGCGCCCTCGTAAGTTCCCATCTGATATATGGCGAGAATGTTCGGGTGATTCAGCGCGGCAGCGGCAGTAGCCTCTTGTTCGAAGCGGCGCAGGCGTTCTGGATCGGAAGCAAACGAGGCAGGCAAGACCTTAATGGCAACGTCTCGTCGGAGGCGCAGATCGCGCGCCCGATACACTTCACCCATGCCCCCGGCTCCGAGCAGCGATTGGATCTCGTAGTCGCCGAGACGTGTTCCTTTGGCTAGCCTGGATGCGTATGAATTCAAGTCGCTGCCGCCCGGGGGAGTGCCAGCCAGCGTACTTGGCCGCAGGCGCAGCCGTCAATTGACATTTGCCGCTTCGCTCGCGCGTGCCGGTGCGATTTCGTCTCCATGCAGCAAAAAGGGGGCAACTCGCGCCGCCCCTGCCGCAGCAAAACACTCTCAGAATTTCAGCACGACACCCGCCGAATACCGGAAGTTGTTTTGACTCTGCCCTCCCACTCGAGTTTGCAGGAAATCCGCCTGCACGGGACGAATCGCGAACCGGTGCGACAGGCCGAAATCCAGACCGCCCCCTGCGGCCCATGTGAAGTCTGTCTCCGAACCGCCGAATCCCATCACGCTGGCTGAGGCATGACCGCCACCGAACAGGGCGTGCGCGAACGGTGTTATGCGGGTCGAGTTCGGCACCCGCACAACCGGACCAAACAGGAACGTGTAGAGCTTCGTGTCTACCCCGATACCCGACACCGAAGGCGTTCCGTAGACTCCAGCAAAATCGGCCGTGGCACCGAGGTGCTTATTCAAAAAACCGCTGACCGCAGCGTTCCATCCATTCATGCTAAAGCTGTCGATCCCGGGCACGTCGAATCCACTGTTCGCGTGAAAGTACTGGTACCCCCCAAAGACCTCGACGCGAGCGCCATCTTGCGCAAAAGCGCAACAGGGCGCTGCCAACAGAAACAAGAAGATGGCACGGACGACGCGAGACATTCATGGCTCCTTGTAGGGTTTATGAAGCAGGGACGAGGAACAAAGAACTCTCGCGCCCATCCGATGCTAGCAGCCGACCGATCCGGATGACCGTAACAAAAAATAATTAAGACTCGGACGAGCCGCCTGCGAATGTGCCGCCCGGGCCGTTTCGGTCGGGACTGCGGTTGCGTCTCAGTGGATCCGCCGGCAACCGCGTCTCAGTGTACAAAGAATCGGGGCAGCTCACGCTGCCCCGCAGTTTCTTCCGACTCCTTGATTTCACGCGGGCGAGCACGCCGCACCCTCGCCCAGCCGTGAGACTGAGCGCTTACGGTTAGGTCCCCTCTGACCAGCCTGCCAGGTACTCTTCCTGCTCGGGTGTGAGGCGGTCGATCTTGATCCCCATGGACTCAAGCTTCAGCTTAGCGACGCGCTTGTCGAGATCGCTGGGCACGGTGTAGACCCGCTTCTCCAGCGTCTTATGGTTCTTCACCATGTACTCGACAGACAGCGCCTGGTCCGCAAAGCTCATATCCATCACCGAGGGTGGATGGCCTTCCGCGGCCGCCAGATTGATGAGACGGCCTTCGCCAAGCAGGTTGATCTTGCGGCCGTCCTTCATCGAGTACTCTTCGACGAAGTTCCGGGTAGTGCGCTTGGAGGAAGCCATCTTCTCCAGCGTCGGGATGTCGATTTCGACGTTGAAGTGACCCGAGTTCGCGATGATCGCGCCATTCTTCATCACTTCGAAGTGCTCCTTGGCGAGCACATTCTTGTTGCCGGTGACGGTGCAGAAGACATCGCCGATCTTGGCCGCATCGTGCATCGACATGACGCGGAAGCCGTCCATGACCGCCTCAAGCGCCTTCGTCGGATCAACCTCGGTCACGATCACTTCGGCGCCGGCGCCGCGCGCACGGCTCGCCAGCCCGCGCCCGCACCAGCCGTAGCCCGCAACTACGAACTTCGATCCTGCGAGCAGGAAGTTCGTCGCTCGGATAATGCCGTCGATCGTCGACTGTCCGGTGCCATAACGGTTGTCGAACAGGTGCTTGGTGTCGGCATCGTTCACCGCAACGATCGGATAGCGCAGCACGCCTTCCTTCGCCATGGCGCGCAGGCGGATTACACCCGTCGTCGTTTCTTCGGTGCCGCCGATTACGCTGTCAAGCACGTCGGTGCGCTTGGTGTGGAGCACGCTGACCAGGTCGGCGCCGTCGTCCATGGTGATCTGCGGTTTGTGGTCGATCGCAGCCAGAATATGCTGGTAGTAAGTATCGTTGTCCTCGCCCTTGATAGCAAAGACCGGAATGTTGTAGTCGCGCACCAGGCTGGCGGCCACGTCATCCTGCGTGGAGAGCGGGTTCGAAGCGCACAAAACCACGTCGGCGCCGCCGTCCCGCAGGCAAACCGCCAGGTTGGCGGTCTCGGCGGTCACGTGCAGGCAGGCCGAGATGCGCACCCCCTTGAGCGGCTGATTCTTGATGAATTCCTTGCGAATGATCTGAAGCACATTCATCGACTGGTTGGCCCAATCGATGCGCTTCTTCCCCAGATCCGCCAGTTCCAGATTCTTTACATCGCTGTTAATAGCCGGTGTGGTCGCCATACTCTCCTCAATAAAGATTGCGTTCGTTCGGGGAACCGTTCTGAAGTACGTTTCTTACTAACCGGGGAAGGTTTACAAACACGAACCGCCGGGATTCCCGTGTTGGATGCTCTCGAAGGGAACCCCGGCGACGAATTTCTACCGCTTCGCCAAAGCGGGCTCGCGAGCACCGGCCTCGGCAGCCAACTTGGCGGCCTTATCGGTGGCTTCCCAGGTGAAGTCCTTGTCGTTACGGCCGAAATGGCCGTATGCCGCGGTCTTCCGATAGATCGGGCGCCGCAGATTAAGGGACTCAATGATGCCCTTGGGCGTGAGTTTGAAGTTAGCGCGGATCAGATCCGGCAGGATGGACGGATCGACCTTCGCCGTACCGAACGTCTCAACCAGCACGCTCACCGGCTCGGCAACTCCGATCGCGTAAGCCAGCTGCACTTCGCACTTTTCGGCCAGCTTCGCAGCCACGATGTTCTTGGCGATGTAACGTGCCATGTAGGCCGCGCTGCGATCCACCTTGGTCGGATCCTTGCCGCTGAATGCGCCGCCGCCGTGGCGGCCCATGCCGCCATAGGTATCGACGATGATCTTCCGCCCGGTCAGTCCCGTGTCCCCCATCGGGCCGCCGATGACGAAGCGTCCGGTTGGGTTGATGTGGTACTTGCTGTCCGCATCCAGCAGCTTGGAAGGAATGACCGCCTGGATGACGTGCTTCAGGATATCTTCGCGAAGTTCTTCGGTGGAGATGGTCTCGGCGTGCTGGCTCGAAATGACCACGGCATCCACGCGCAACGGCTTGCCATTCGCGTCGTATTCCACCGTTACTTGTGATTTGCCATCTGGACGAAGGTAAGGACAGATCCCATTCTTGCGGACTTCGGTGAGGCGCTGGGTAAGCTTGTGGGCGAGGGCAATCGCGGTGGGCATCAGTTCTTCGGTTTCGTTAACCGCGAAGCCGAACATCATGCCCTGGTCGCCGGCGCCGCCGGTGTCCACGCCCATGGCGATGTCGCCCGATTGCTTGTTGATGCTCGAGATCACCGCGCAGGTGTTCGAGTCGAAGCCGTAGACGGCATTGTCGTAGCCGATGGACTGCACGACTCCGCGGACCAACGTCTGGAAATCGACGTAGGCTTTGGTGGTGATTTCACCGGCAATGACGACCAGCCCGGTGCAGGTCAGGGTCTCGCAGGCGACGCGGCTGTTAGGGTCTTCACTCAGGCAGGCATCCAGAATCGCGTCTGAAATCTGGTCGGCGATTTTGTCGGGATGCCCTTCGGTCACAGACTCGGAGGTAAAAAGATACCGATTCTTGGCTGACAAATTGGCTTCTCCTTGCGGCTCGATGGAATTCCGTGTGGCGGGAAAATCAGACCGCTCGGGCCATCTTTTCGCGCATTTTCGCGGCTTTATTCTCCCTAAAACGTTACCAGACGTGCCAGCCCGGCGCAATGAATTTGGACCAATCCGCGCCCTGTGACGCTTACCGGCAGTTCCCGGCTTTAGACGGTAGCTTTGCGGGATTGAATGGTCGGGAACTCGTGGCCCCGCAATTACTTACTGCTGCGGCCGCCAGTGGCGCGCCAACCGTTCCCGATAACCCATCCACGGTGACTATGGAGTAGCAATCGGCACCTCAAGGCCCTGCGGACCGAAGGTCAAAGTCTTGACCTCGCCGTATTCGCCTTGAGATGCCAATGCGCGGCCGTTGAATAGAATATCCAACGCGCCAACGTTGCCCGCGCGGATTACCAGCTTGTCTTTTGCTGTGATCACTCTCTCCGTGTTGGCGGGCATCGTGACTTCTTCGCTCTTGCCGTCGTTGGTGATCTGCATCCAACACTCGTCGTCGGTCTTGAGCTTGACCGTAAACGTTCCTGACTCAGAGGCTGAAGTCGCTGTGCTCGACGCGAACCCGGCCAGCCCATCACCGGCCTTAGGCGAAGGTGGAGAAGCAGGGGTAGCAGCCACCCCAGCCTCGGGTGGCCGTGTGGTCCCCGCAGTAACGCCCGATGGCTGCGCCGCGGCCGATGGAGTTTCTGCGCGACTCTCGCCGTGATAGTAAAACCACGCGGCAGCCCCAACCACCAGCAGCACGAGCAATCCCGCCCACAGGCTCCAGGGTCTGGAGGGTACAGAGCGCTCTTGCTTCTCCTCGCGCACCAGTTGGATTCGCGGCTCGGCCACTTCACTTCGCACCGCCCCTATTTCTCCTGGCTTGGGCGGGATGGGGGCCTCTCCCGACGCCACCAGATAGTCGGCCACCGCCTGTTCCTCGTCGATACCCAGGTGCCGGGCGTACGCACGGACGAATCCCTTATTAAAGATGCCCCCGGGCAACTGCTCAAACTTCTCTTCCTCCAAGGCTTTTAGCAGACCGGCGCGGATTTTCGTGGTGAGCGCAACGTCATCGAGGGTAATCCCACGCTGCTCCCGCTCTCGCCGCAGTCGGTCGCCAAACGAACCCATTACGAACGTTCTCCTGAGCCCTGGTGGTGCATGAAAGGCATTCTAAATCTTAATGGGAAGCCTCATGCCGTACCCGTAAAAAACAACCCCCGCCAAGGCCGACCCATTCACGGTACAGCCTCACGGTGGCCCCCATTGGAGCCGACAAAACCCCGTCGGACTTGGCTTTAGGGGTACTCATTACTTAAGGTCGTTGCTCGCCTTTCTGAGCCCCACATATAATCCGAGTACTTCCTTCCGAAGTCGAGGGATTCTTGCGCATGTCCGAGGCCACAGGCGCCGACCGAAAACGGTACGTCCAAGAACTGAACATCTTCCACGATGTGGCCAAGGCTCTCACCTCGTCCCTCGATGTCGATTCCATTCTGCAAACGATCATGGAGAAGATGGCGGAGTACTTCCAGCCAGACACTTGGTCGCTGCTGATGATCGACGACCAGCGCAACGAGCTCTATTTTGCCATTGCCGTGGGCGACGCCGCCGAGGCGCTCAAAAATGTTCGGCTGAAAGTTGGGGAAGGAATCGCGGGCTGGGTCGCCAAAAATGGCGAGCGCCTCATCGTACCCGACGTCTATACCGATCCGCGTTTTGCCAAGCGCATCGACGAGACCACCCAGTGGGAAACCCGCTCCATTATCTGCATCCCGCTCAATTCCAAGCACCGCGTGCTCGGCGTGATTCAGCTGGTCAACGTCGACATGAAAGGCTTTGGCGATCAGGAACTGTTCTTCCTGCAGTCCCTGTGCGATTACGCCGCGATCGCCATCGAGAATTCGCGCGCCTTCGAGAAGATCCAGGAACTGACCATCACCGACGATTGCACCGGTCTCTATAACGCGCGCCATCTTTACAAGACGCTTGAGACCGAGGTCTACCGCTCGTCGCGCTTCGGCTATGAATTCAGCGTGTTGTTCATCGACCTCGACCACTTCAAGCAGGTGAACGACACCCATGGGCATCTGATCGGGAGCAAGCTGCTGGCCGAGATTGGCTACCTGGTGAAAGCTCAGCTGCGGCTTATCGATTATGCGTTCCGTTACGGCGGGGACGAGTTCGTTGTGCTTCTGCCGCAAACCGGCAAGGATCAGGCCTTGCACGTCGCCAAGCGTCTGCGCGATGCCCTGCGCGCCACCACCTTCTGCAAGGAGGAAGGGCTGCACTTGAACGTGCGTGCCTCCATTGGCCTCGCCACCTACCCGCACGACGCGCAGTCCCCGCACGACGTCATCCGCCAGGCCGACGAAATGATGTACCTGGTCAAGAACACGACCCGCGACAACATCGGAATCGCCCAGCGCGGGGTGATGAAGTAGCCACCTGTGTGGCGCGGACACTCTTGTCCGCGAACAACCGCTCTGACTTCGACCCAAAAAGCGAATGGCCCGCAACCATTTCGATTGCGGGCCACTGCCATCACCTCACTGATGGGCTTTGCCTTACCGGAACCGCGGCCCTCCGGCAGCGTGCCCTTCGTGCTCCGCAGGTCTGGGTGCGTTATGCGGCTGCGGTGCACGCGTCTCGTGCGGCTGGCTCTGCGGACGCGACGCCTGCGCCCGAGGCTGATTCTGCGGGCGAGGATGATTCTCTACCTGCGGGCGAGAATGATTCTCGGCGCGCACTTCGTTCTGCGGACGAGGAGCATTCTGCGAGCGCTGCACGTTCTGTGGACGCGCATCCGGACGATACGTCTGCTGCCCATGAGAGGCATTGCGCGACTCACCTGCCGGCGGACGAGGTACGTTGTTGCGTTCCATCCCGCTATTGCGAGCCGCGTTCTCCGGCCGTGCATTGTTGCCGTTGCCGGGGCGCGGAACGAAGCTGCGATCCGAGTTCAGGTTACGGGTACCCACGTTCTCCCGGTTGCTGAAGTCGTTCGGCTTCTGCGTGGCTGCAATCGCCGGACGGCCATGGTTGTTGGAAGCAAGCATGTCCCGGTTTTCGCTGGCCGTGCGCTCGTGCTGCACCTGCATCGAAGTCTCCCCGACGTGGCGCTCGCGCGAGAAGTTCTCTTCTTCGCGAGTCGGACGCGCCTGGATTCCGCCTGCGCCGCCGTTATAGCTCACCCGATTCACTACCGTCGTGTTGACCACGGTACGGTTGTAGACGTGGACATTCGTGATGTTGATGTTGGTCACGCTGCGGTTATAGAAGAAGTGTCCGCTATTCCAGTAGCCCCCGGCGAATCCCGTACCGAAATAACCGAAGCCATAGTTCACGCCGCCGTAGAAGCCGACGTGCGGCCCCCAGTACCCCGCGTGCCAAACGTAGAATCCGCTGCCCCAACCCCAGTAACCGGGCGTCCAGAGCAGACCCGGAGCAGGCGCCAGCACCCACGTGCCTGGAACCCAGTAATAGCCAGCCGGACCCCACGCCCAGTAGCCGGGCGTCCAGATGTATCCATCGCCCGGGCAGGCAGGCTGCACATAGACCGGCAGCACCGGCGGAGCAATCGTGATGTTTACGAACACGCCGGCGAATGACGCCGCTGGCACGGCCAGCATCAGCAGCGCGAGTAGCAACCATCGAATTGAGCGAATGCGGTTCATATCTTCCTCCGTCGCTCGATCTCGCTCGCTGTCTGCGAGCTTCTCGTTTGGCTCACTTCCTAGGTTCCACCAAACGTCTGGATCCGAGCTTTCTGGTTCCACCGATGTAAACCCGGGTGCAAAGAGCATGTTGCGCACAGCCCCAGGCACTCCCGTTTTCAACGCCTTACCATGCGCAGAAAATCGCGCGCAGCCGCATGCACGGCAGTTTGTAAAGAAATGTATTTTTAGCTTGTCCGCGGCACGGATCGCACTGCTTCAGGAAATCCGCAGTGGAGACCATTCAGATCTTTTGTGATGAGTATTCACGAGCCGGAACCGAGGAAGGATTCAAGCCACAAACTACTGCGGCTGCCGCTTGTCCAACTCGATCGGCGGATCTGGCTTGGGATTCGGCTCCGGCTGCGTGGGCCGCCACGCCGCGCCATTGATCGGCGCCTTGGGATTCACCCCAAAATCCCACACGTAAAGATTCATTCCTTCTTTGCCGAGCAGCTCGACCACTGCATATTCGCCCGGCGTGAGCGCCTCGGTCGGCGTGATCTTTACCCATCCGCCGGTGAGTTGCTGCGCGGTGGTCGGCACCAGTTTCTGCTCCTGGCTGACTTTACCGTACACAGCCACTTTAATATCCCCAAGAATGCGCTTCCCGTTTTTCTCCTGAACGCGCACGATTTTGAAGCGGTCGAACGGCAGTTCTGGCTGTATCGCCTTCTGCGGTTCTGGCGGTTTGTTCCCGGAGGCGTCACCGCCGGACAAGTCGTCGCTGACATTCAGATAGAGCGATGGCAGCGACACATGGGACTGAACCACCGCGTGAACTCCGGGCAATTCAATCATCTGCTTGGCGCTGGCTATGGGATTGACCGCCGACCGCAGAATATTGCCCTTTGTATCCTTCTTCACTTGTCCGGTGTTCTGATCGATGGGCACCAGTTGCGCTTCGTTCTCAAAATTATCGAGCAGAAAGACGCCGCCTTCGTCCGGCAACTCCAAGCCCGGTGCAACATGCGGGCGCCGCAACTCCTCCTCTTTCCGCTCCGCTTCCAGCTCGCGATCAAGTTCGACGACTTCGGGAGTCGACGCCCCCTTGGCCCGGTCTTTTTCGTACTCATCGGTCGCTTTCCAATCGACCAGCGACTTCGGCAGTTCTTCCCACTCGTTGCGCTCGGCGCTCAAGTAGCGCACCCGCTCTCCCTTGATTTCATATTGGGTCACCAGCTGGTAGGAGCCGTCTTTGAGGATCAGCCGCTTGGCAAGCTGTTGCGCGTAAACTGGACGCGGGCCAGCGAGAAGCCCGCCCGCAGACAGCGCCAGGACAATTCCGTAAGCCAACCAGCGTCGCATAGGCCCATCTCCAGTACTCGGATGCCGGTCCCGTCCGGGGCGATGCTCACTCCAGCTGCCAGAATTCTCCCACGAGTCCGACCTCGGCAAATACTTTTTCCGCCTCGGCCGCGGATTTGGGCTGCCAGCGCGGGTTCAGCCGATCGCCGTACCACAGCTGCGCCAGCTTCCACCCCTGCCCCAGCGACAACGTCCCGCCGCGACTCCGGTTCCACTGCTGGCACCAGCGATCGATGTGTTGTTCCGACCGGAACAGCAGCATGGTCTTTCAAGTGAAAACTACGTCCTTGTACCAGTCCCGCGCCGGAACCGCGATATGGATGATGCCCTCACCCGCACTCAGCCGTCCGCTCTTCACCTCTACCGGCATCTCCTCGTTGCAGCAACCACATGAAGCCCCAATCTGCGCGTCCTTGCCGAGCATGGCCGGAATGCCCAGTGCATCCCAGATGCAGTTGCCGAACCATGACTTCTTGCCCATGCGTACAGGAAACGGAGTCGGAATGGCCGAAAACGGCGCGACCCGCCAGAGTTCCCGATTCTCCTGGAGCATGAAGGCGTGGCTCTTACTCAGCCGCAGTAGCCCGCTGCGAACCTGCCGGACCGTGCTGCCCAATAATCTTGCACTCTCTGCGACGCTGGGAACCTTTCCAGTTCGAATCGTCTGGCGATAGACGAACAACCGAAGGTGGGAATCGTAGTCGGCAGGCACCGACCAGAATTGTAGTTCGACGAATAGTAATTTGGTAATCGAGGCCCGTTTCCGCTGAGCCCTGGCCAAATTCGGCTTGCTTCCGAAATGCCGGTGAAAGTCCCGGCCTCGTAATCCTCAACACCGAATCCATTTGCAGCTGGAGAGATCAACCCGTTCGATTACTGCCCTCGCCACCGGAACCGGATCATGTCGCTCAGCCTGCTTCGCGAGAGTACATTAAGAAGGACACAGGAGTCGTCGTGAACCGTTCCAGACGGGTGCCCATTCCCAGGTGTCTCAGGAGAAACGACGATGCGATCCCGATTGCCTCTTACTTTCCTTCTGGCGGCTGCAACTCTCGCGCTCACCAGTAGCCCGAGTACCGGCTTTTCGAACCCTGCTCCCCAAGGCGAGAACGTCAAAGTCATCGACGTAACCGCAAAGAAGTACGAGTTCGATCCATCCCCCATTCGTGTGAAACAGGGAACAAAAGTACAGCTCAAGATTACGGCCACCGACCACACCCATGGCTTCCGGATCAGTGAACTGGCAGATGGCGCTGACCCGAAAGCGGGACCAGGACTTGTTTTCGCTTCCGCTCCGGACTGTCTGCGAATCGAAAAAGGCCAGGCCGCTACTCTGGAATTTGTGGCCAAATCTCCAGGAACCTATCCGTTCAAATGTTGCGTTCACTGTGGGTGGAAACACAACGAGATGAAGGGCGAGCTCATCGTGGAGCCGTGACTATCCTGTGTTATGCAACCCGGCCGCGATCCCATTCATCGTTGCCCCGATCGCGTAGTCCAGCATTTCGCTGGCGCCTGCACTGCGCTTGCGCCGCAGCAGATCCACCTGCACCAGGCTCATGGGATCGACGTACGGATTCCGCAACCGGATGGAGCGGTACAACACCGGATTCTGCTCCAGCAATTCGCTCTGCCCGGTAATCTCGAGGAGCACGCGGCGAGTGCGGTCAAATTCTTCCCGCAGCATGGAAAAGACGCGTTCCCGCAGGCGCGCGTCCGGAACCAGCTCGGCATATAGATATGCGATGGCGAGGTCCGCCTTGGCCATGGCGAGCTCTACGTTGCGGATCATCCCGGAAAACAGCGGGAAATCCCGCATCATCGAGCCCAGGAGCTTCTGCTGCTCCGGCCCTCGGGCAGAATAGCGGTCGAGTGCATGGCCCACCCCGAACCAGGCCGGCACCGCGTGGCGGCTCTGCATCCACCCGAACACCCAGGGGATGGCGCGCAGATCGTCGAGGCTGCGGCTGGCGCTGCGCCGCGCCGGGCGCGAACCGATGCGCGCGTGCTCCAGTTCATTCACCGGCGTCGCCAGCTCGAAGTACTCGAGCACGTCCGGATTTTCCACGATGTGCTCCCGGTAAAAGCCAAACGCCTCCTGCGACATGCTCTCCATGGCGTCGTCGAACAGTTGACTCTGTTCCGGGCTGGTCCGGACAGGGCGCACCAACGCCTCCAGGCTGGCCGCGATCATCAATTCGAGGTTCCACTCCGCCAGCACCGGGTCGGCGTACTTCCAGTTGAGCACTTCGCCTTGCTCGGTGATGCGAATCTCGCCCGAGTAGTCGCCGGGAGGCTGAGCCAAAATCGCCGCGTGGGTCGGTCCGCCTCCGCGGCCCACCGTTCCTCCCCGCCCGTGAAACAAGCGGAGCGTTACCTTGCAGGCCCGCGCCGCGCCATGAAGTTCATGCTGCGACTTGTAAAGTTCCCACGTGCTGGTCAGCATTCCGCCGTCTTTATTGGAGTCGGAATACCCCAGCATCACTTCCTGGTGGCGGTTCCACGAGTCGAGCAGCGGCTGATATTCCGGCGAGGTCCAGATGCGCTTCATCACCGAGCCTGCGGCGCGCAGGGCTTCAATCGATTCAAATAAAGGCACCGGCATCAGGCCTGGATCTCCGGCGCTGCCTGAAACCGGCACGCCGCACAATGCCGCCAGCCGGATCACCGCGAACACGTCCTGCTCCAACTGCGCATTGCTGATGACGAAGTGGCGAATGGTGCCTGGCGCGTAAGCGCGCTTGAGTTCCGCAACCATGCGCAACGTGTCGAGCAACTCCGTGGTCTGCGCGGAAAGCTTTGGAGGAAAAACCGCGGGCGCATCGCCCGCAGCGACCGCCGAAAATAGCTCCGCCAGCGCATCACTCAGCACCCGCGCATGCTGCCGAATGTCGAGCGCGTGGAGATGGAAACCGAAGGTTCGCGCCTTGCGCAGCAGCGGATCGAATAACAGCTTGGCAATGCGGGCGCCCCGATGCGAGTTGAGGCTTTCTCGGATCAGGCCAAGATCGTGCTCGAACTCCGTTGCCGACTTGTACCCCAGGGCATGCTCGGAGGAATCGCGGCTGTAGCGCAGCCGAGCCGCCACCAACTCCAGAAAGTAGCGGTACACCTCGGCTTCGCTGATGGCCTTCCAGCGCGAGTGTTCCTCGCCCAGAAGCGCTTCATATTCGTGAACCCGTCGCGCCAGATCGCCCGAAATGCCGATGCGCCGCACCGACTGGCTCAAATGGCCTACGAGCCTCGTCACCTCCGCGATGTAGTGATCGATGATCACATGCCGCGCCATGCGCAACGCCTCGCGCGTGGAGTGCGCGGTCACGTGCGGATTTCCATCGCGATCCCCGCCAATCCAGGAGCCGAAGTCAAGTATCTCGGGTGTCCGCACGGCAGCGGCCACGGTGTCGCCGAGCTTTCCCGCGCGGCCCTCGGCCGCGACACTCCCGCACACTTCCCGCAGGCACTCAGTCAATTCGTCATAAAGCCGCGGCAGAGTCTCGAAAATCACCATGGGGAAGTAATCCAGCCCCATGTAAATTTCGTCTCTCACCGTAGGCTTCTTCAGGCGGACCTCGTCGGTCTGCCAAAGTGCCGTGACTTCCGCAATGATTTGCGCTTCAAGTTCTTTCGCGTCCGGGTAGGCCAATGGCAGTCCGTCCAATTGTTCCAGCAAGCGGGCGATGCGGCGCCGCTTGAGCCGAATCGTGTGACGGGTGATCTCGGTGGGATGCGCGGTGAAGACCGGGGTCACCCGCACCTTGGAGAGTGCGGCCAACAACCCGTCCGGCGACACCCCATCCGCCCGCATCCGGGCCAGCGTGCCGCGAAACGAGCCGTCTACGGGGGGACTCGCCGCGCCCAGCCGTGCGGCCCTGCGTCGGCGTTTGCGGTGATTGGTCTCCGCCAGGTTGGTTAACTCGAAATAAATCGCAAACGCCTTGGTCAGACGGTAAGCATCCTCCAGAGGCAGCCGGCTGATGGTTTCGCGGGCCTGCCGCATGAAATTGTCTTCGCTTAGATCCGGAGGGGCAGCCGTGCCCCCGCGGGATGGGGAGGACCCACCGCCCGCCGGCACCAGGCTTGGCACCTGCTCCCGATGCTGGATGAGCAAGCGTCGCAACTGCTCCACCACGCCGAAAAAGGCCTCGCCCTCCTGTTCGACCAGCACCCGGCCCAGCAAAATGCCCAGCGAACGGACGTCGCGGCGTAAGGGGAGTTCTTTGGCGGGATCCGACGTGTCCGCACTCAGTTCGGCCAGACGAGTGCTTTGATCTTCGTCATGCCACAGGGGACGTTCGGCCATGAGATATTTTATCGGAAACTGCGTCCCTGGCCATTACCACCAGCCAGTCCCAAATGGAAAAAGGCCGCACGAGAAGTAATACTTCGGTAAAGCAACCCCTGGCCCATCAGGTCTTATCCTAGGTGTAGCGAACCGCAAAATCCGCCGGCGATCGTGTACTTCCGCTGAAGGACGTCCGCGAGCCATAACGTCTGTCGATTTGTCCGATCGAATGAGAGGCAGTCACATGAACTGGATTTCAAGGACTCGTCCCTTCCGGCTTTTGCTAACCCTGTCCCTGCTCGCTCTGGCGCTGCCCGCCGCCGCATCGCTGGGTGGGGATGCGACCTCGGTGCAATCCGACGCCTCCCAGATGAAAGCGCAACTGCGCGTTACCCAGAAGCAGTCGTATGCCGTTCACGAAATTCAGACTGAGTCCGGAGCGACCGTTCGGGAATATGTTTCACCCTCGGGCAAGGTTTTCGGCGTGTCCTGGCAGGGACCGGTTTTGCCCGACATGCGCCAGGTACTCGGAGCCTACTACTCGCGTCTCACCAACGCTTCTCCCAACCGGCGCCCGCAGGGGCCGATCACCATCAACGAACCGGGTCTGGTATTGCAGTCCAGCGGCCACATGCGTGTCTACACAGGAAAGGCTTATATCCCACAGATGTTGCCGGAAGGAGTTCGCCCCGATGCGATCCAGTAAGCACCCATTCTGCCTTCGCACCGCTGGTCTGGTTGCGGTTCTTAGCCTGTTAGCTTTTGCCCTCGCCTGCGGCAGTAACCACGGCAGTCTGGGCAGCGGCGGCGGCGGCGGCAACAACAACCAGGTGATCGCCGGGCCGGGTCCGAACGTAGTCACCCTCACCGTCGATCCCGGCCCCGCAAACCTCGTCAACCCCTACACCAATGGTTCGTTTGTGAGCGCCAACATCTGCCTTCCGGGCACCAACACGTGCCAGACGGTCGATCACCTGCTCGTGGATACAGGGTCCTTCGGATTGCGCCTCATGTCGAATACGAATGGTGGCGCTCTCACCCTTTCGCTGCCCCAGGTCAAGGACTCGAACAACAATCCAATCGGAGAGTGTATCCAGTTCATTGACAACTCGTTCCTCTGGGGACCGGTGGTGACCGCGGACGTTCAACTCTCGAACGAAATCGCCCATACTCTTCCAGTACACGTGGTAGGCGACACGAACTTCAATACAGTCCCCGCCAGTTGTTCATCCAACGGAACGGGAATCGATCGCGACACCCTGGAACAACTCGGCGCCAATGGGATTCTCGGGGTCGGCGGGGTCCAGTACGATTGCGGATCGGCTTGCGTCTCCGGCAGCACGATCCCCACGCCCGTGTACTACTCCTGTCCCGGCTCTACCTGTAATTCATCCTTCCTGCCGCTCACCAGTCAGGTGCAAAACCCGGTCGCTCTGTTCGCGACCGACAACAATGGTGTCATCCTGGAACTCCCCTCGGTGTCCGCCAGCGGAGCACCGAGCATAAGCGGCTCGCTGGTATTTGGCATTGGAACGCAATCCAACAATGCTTTAGGCAGCGCTTCGGTGCTCACCCTCGATAACCGCCTCGATCTCACCACCACCTACAAGGGAACGCCGTATCCGAATAGCTTCGTCGATAGTGGCTCCAACGGTCTCTTCTTTCTCGACAGCACCACCACCGGTATGCCCATCTGCACACAAGCCACGTCTTTCTATTGCCCGTCGTCGACCACCAACTTTTCGGCCACCAATAACGGCCAAAATGCAACCACCACGACGGTCAATTTCAGCATCGCCAACGCGCAGAGTCTCAACGGCAATAACGTCGCCTTCAATGACCTGGGCGGCCCGCAGTCCGGCGCCTTCGACTGGGGACTTCCCTTCTTCATGGGACGGAATGTCTTCGTCTCCATCGCCGGCAAGACCGTGACGAGTCAAACCACTCCGTTCGTTGCTTACTAAGCTTGCACCGCGCGGGGGCCGGATCTTCGCTGTTGCAGAGATCCGGCACGGCAACTCGCCATCACATCCCGCTTTTTGCAGTATCGCTCCGCGGGTTAGCAGCCAGCCAATAGCGCCGCTGATCCGGCTCACCAATCCCATTCCCATCCCTAGACTTTTCTGCCATAATTGATCGTGCACCCAGCCTGCACAATTTTCCAAAAACAATTCAGAGCGAGGAACGGATGTCGGCAAAGTACATCTTCGTGACGGGCGGTGTTGTGTCTTCCCTCGGCAAAGGGCTGGCGGCGGCCTCTATTGGCTGCCTGCTCGAAAGCCGCGGGCTCAAAGTCAACCTCATGAAGTTCGACCCGTATCTGAACGTTGATCCCGGCACTATGTCCCCCTTCCAGCACGGCGAAGTCTTTGTCACCGATGACGGCGCCGAAACCGACCTCGACCTCGGCCACTACGAGCGCTTCACCCACGCCCGCCTCTCCCGCGACAATAACTGGACCACCGGCCGTATCTACGAGCAAATCATCGCCAAGGAGCGCCGCGGCGACTATCTCGGCAAGACGGTGCAGGTCATCCCGCACGTCACCAACGAAATCAAGGCCGCGATGAAGAAAGTCGCGCAGGAAGTGGACGTCGCCATCGTCGAAATCGGCGGCACGGTCGGCGACATCGAGTCCCTTCCCTTCATGGAAGCCATCCGCCAGATGCGCCAGGAACTCGGCCGCGAGAACACGCTCTTCGTGCACGTCACGCTGGTGCCTTTCATCGCCGCCGCCCAGGAGCTCAAGACCAAGCCCACCCAGCACTCCGTCAAAGAACTGCTCAGCATCGGAATTCAGCCTGACATCCTGCTCTGCCGCACCGACCGTTTCCTCGCCAAGGACATCAAGTCGAAGATCGCGCTGTTCTGCAACGTCGAAGAAGAAGCCGTCATCACCGCCAAAGACGTGGCCTCCATCTACGAAGTGCCCATCGTCTTCTCCCGTGAAGGCGTAGATACGCTGGCGCTCAAGTATCTGCACCTCGAAGCCAAGGACCGCGACCTGCACCAGTGGGACGACCTCGTGCACCGGGTTTACAACCCCAAGGACGAAGTCACCATCGGCATCGTCGGCAAGTATGTCGAGTATGAAGATTCGTACAAGTCACTGAAAGAAGCGCTGGTCCACGGCGCCCTCGCCCACAACCTGAAGCTGCAGGTGAACTGGATCGAGGCCGAGGGGCTGGAAAGCGACGACCAGGCCTGCGCCGCGCAGCTCGACGAGTACGACGGCCTTCTGGTTCCGGGCGGATTCGGCAAGCGCGGCATCGAAGGCATGCTGCAGGCCATCCGCTATGCCCGCGAAAAGAAGGTTCCCTACTTTGGCATCTGCCTGGGCATGCAAACCGCCTGCATCGAGTACGCGCGCAACGTCTGCGGTCTGGCCGATGCGAACTCCAGCGAATTCGATCCCGCCACCCCGCACCGCGTCATCTACAAGCTCCGCGAATTGCGCGGCGTCGAGGAACTGGGCGGCACCATGCGCCTGGGCGCATGGCCCTGCAAAATCGAAGCCGGAACCCTCGCCCACAGAGTCTACGGCCAGACCGAGATCAGCGAGCGCCATCGCCACCGCTACGAGTTTAATCGCGAGTATGAAGGCACGCTGACCGCAGGCGGCTTGCGCATCTCCGGCTCCACGCCCGACGGAACCTACGTCGAGATGATCGAGATTCCCGGCCATCCCTACTTCATCGGCTGCCAGTTCCACCCGGAATTCAAGTCCAAGCCGCTCGAGCCGCATCCGCTATTCCGGGCTTTTATCGGCGCCGCCTACGAGCACGGAACGAAACATCGGGCCGCAAAAGAAGCCGCCGAAGTCGAGCTGTTCCACCGCCCCGAAAAGGTCGGGCACCGGTAGAAATTGGCCACTAAGGACAAGAATTTCACCAAGGCTTCGCTTCCTTCGTGCCCTTAGTGTCCTTCGTGGTAAATGATTTTCTCTGCGGTGAGACATGCCCCAAAGCAGCATTGAGATTCGCACCCTTCCCGGAACCTCGGTTGCCTTGGGCTCCTCCGGTCCGCGCACGGTCACCATCGATCGCACGAAGGATGCCGGCGGCGAAGGCTTGGGATTCAGCGGCGGCGAACTGCTCCTCCTCGCGATCGGCGGCTGTTACAGCAACGACATCTTCCGCGAAGCCTCCCGCAAGCGACTCCACGTCCACGCCGTCCAGATCCACGTGAACGCCGACTGGGGCGGCGATCCGGTCCGCGCCCAAAACGTCGAGTTCTCGGTCACGGTCGAAGCCGACGCCTCCGAGTCCCAGATCAAGGAACTCATCCAGCACACCGATCGCGTCGCAGAAATCCCGAATTCTCTTCGTCTGGGCACAAAGGTGACGCTGACCAGTGCAACTGCCATCTCGCGCCATGCGTGATGCCCGGTACGCGATGCGACGATCCGGGTGTTACGATCAAAGCTGGTGGCTTTCGGAATAGTGCTGGGAACGTAGAGGCTCAGCATGGGACGGAAAAGACTTCGATTCCTTCGTGTCCTTAGTGTCCTCTGTGGTAAATGATTTTGTCGCGATGGCCCTGTCCTTCCAATTCGAAAATGTTCGCGTCGGCTCCGGCTCGCTCTTCCTGATCGCCGGCCCGTGCGTCATCGAGAGCGAAGATCACGCCATCCGCATGGCCGAGATCATCAAGGGCGTCACCCGCTCACTGAACCTGCCTTTCATCTTCAAAGCCTCCTACGACAAGGCCAACCGCACCTCTCTGCGCAGCTTCCGCGGCCCTGGCCTGCGCGAAGGCCTGCGCATTCTCAAGAAGGTGAAAGACGAGGTGCACGTCCCCGTGCTCACCGACGTCCATGAGACGGCCGATGTTCCCAAGGTCGCTGAAGTCGCCGACGTCATCCAGATTCCCGCTTTTCTCTGTCGTCAGACCGACCTGGTCGTCGCCGCTGCCCTCAGCGAGCGCGTCGTCAACATCAAGAAGGGCCAGTTCGTCTCGCCCTGGGACATGCGTTACACGATTCAGAAGTGTCGCGACTCGGGCAACGATCGGGTCTTCACCACCGAACGCGGCTCCAGCTTCGGCTACAACAACCTGGTCGTCGACATGCGCTCCCTCGCCATCATGCGGAAATTCGCTCCGGTCGTCTTCGATGCCACCCATTCCGTCCAGCTCCCTTCCGCGAATCACAGCGACGGAGATGCGCCCGCGGTAAGCGGCGGCCAGCCCGAGTTCATCCCATTGCTGGTTCGCGCCGCCGTCGCGGCCGGTTGCGACGGCATCTTCATGGAAGTACACGACAACCCCAAAGAGGCTAAATCCGACGGTGCCAACGCGCTCGACTCCCACAAGCTGCGTGGGGTGTTAAAAGAAATGCTCGCCATTCAAAAAAGCCTCGCCCGGGTGCACGCCACCCCCTAAGCGCCTGTCAGAACCCGGGCGCCCCCGGGAAGGACCCGCAGCAGCCTGCTGAATCTGTTACCATCCTCCCCTCATCTAGCGCCTAGACCATGCTGATTCTCACTGCCATCCTGGGCATCCTGATCCTCGCTTTGGTGTTGTTGGACGCGTTTGAAACCATTGTCCTGCCCCGGAAAGTACAGCGCGCCTTTCGCCTGACGTCCTGGTTTTATCGCCACACCTGGATTCCCTGGGTGCGGGTCTCAAGCCTGATTCGCAAGCATTCGTGGCGGGAAAACTTCCTCGGATATTTCGGGCCCCTGTCCCTGATCCTGTTGCTCGCGGTCTGGGCCTTCAGCCTGATCTTCGGCTTCGCCCTGCTCCAATACGGATTGGGCGAGCACGTGCGCCTCAGCGGCGAACCCATTACCTTCGGAATTCTGCTCTACCACAGCGGCGAGACGTTCTTCACCCTGGGCTACGGAGACATCACTCCCGTCTCTCCGATGGCGCGCGCACTCTCGGTCATCGAAGCCGGCATGGGCTTCGCGTTTCTAGGCGTCGTGGTGGGCTATCTGCCCGTCATCTATTCTTCGTTTTCTTCGCGCGAAGTTGAGATTTCTCTGCTCGACTCGCGCGCTGGCTCGCCGCCCTCGGCCAGTGAGCTCTTGCTCCGCTTAGGATGCTGCCCCGACCAGACCGTGCTCGACAACATCTTCCGTGACTGGGAGCGATGGTCCTCCGACCTGCTCTCCAGTCACATTTCCTATCCCGTACTCTGTTTCTTTCGCTCGCAGCACAGCAATCAATCATGGTTGGGCGCTCTGACCACCATGCTCGATGTGACCTCCATCGTCCTGGCGGGCGTCGACGGCGTCCGCCCCGATCAAGCCAAGCTGACTTTCGCCATGGCCCGCCACGCCGCCGTCGATCTCACCCAGGTCGTTAGCGCCAGCTACGATCCGCAGGCGCCCGACCGCCTTCCTCCGGGTCGCCTCGAAGAACTGCGCAAGAGCCTCATGGCCGCCGGCATGCGCATTCGGACCGATGAGTACGCCGATCAGAAGCTGCAGAAACTACGCTCAATGTACGAGCCCTACTGCGATGCTCTCGCTCGCCGCCTGCGACTTACCGTTCCTCCCTGGATTCGCACCGAAGTCCGAAAGGACAACTGGCAGAGCGGCCCTTGGGATCGCGTGGTTCAAGCCAAAGGCCTCGCCGAACGCGTCCACGTCATCGACGATCATTTCTGAAGCCTGGCTCGTTCTCTTTCGCCTAACCCCCCGGTAGAGACGCGGCTTGCCGCGTCTTCCAAACTGCTCCCATGCTGTCGACTTAACTGATAACTAAGGCTACGCCGGGTTCCCACCGGCACAAACTCAGACGGGGCAAGCGCGGTCTCTACCCTCGCGTGTTCGTCGTAATGCCTCGCCACATCCATAACTAGGTACTCGGTACTCAGTACTCGGTACCACTTCGCATTTTGATAACATCCTTTTCGCATGCATCAGACCGGCGAAAACGTCGTCCGCATTGAAGCCCAGGCCCTGCGCGCTCTAGCCGATCGCATCGCCGGACCCATGGCGGACGCATTCAATCGTGCCGTCGAACTCATGTTCTCCTGCCAAGGCCGCGTCGTAGTGACCGGCATGGGCAAGAGCGGCATCATCGCGCGTAAGATCGCCGCCACCCTCAGTTCCATCGGCACCCCCGCGCTCTTCATGCATCCCGTCGATGCCATTCACGGCGACCTCGGCATGGTGGTGCGCGGCGACGTCGTCCTGGCCCTCTCGGCCAGCGGTGAAACCGAGGAAATCCTCCGCCTCCTCGCCACCATCAAGCGCCTCCACGTGCCCCTCATCAGCCTCACCGGCGACGTTCTCTGCAACGGATCGGCCGCCAAGCTCTCGACTCTCGCCGAAGCTGCCGATGTCGCCCTCGACTGCTCCGTCGACCAGGAAGCCTGTTCCCTCGGCCTTGCCCCTACCGCCTCCACCACCACGATGCTCGCCCTGGGCGACGCGCTCGCCGTCACGCTCTCCGAAAAACGCGGCTTCAAAGAGGAAGACTTCGCCAACCTGCATCCCGGCGGCAAGCTGGGCAAGAAACTCGCCCGCGTCGAGAGCCTCATGCACACCGGGGACGCGGTTCCGCGCGTCGCACCCAGCACCCGAATGCCCGACGTGATCTATGAAATGTCGCGCAAGAAGCTCGGCATCACGACCGTTGTCGACGCTGAGCGCCTGCTCGGCGTCATCAGCGACGGCGACCTCCGCCGCCTGCTCGAGCAGCGCGGGAAGGACGTCCTTGACCTTACCGCGGCTCAATGCATGACTCGCACTCCCAAGACCATCCATCCGCACGAGTTCGCCGCCAGCGCCCTCGCCCTGATGGAGGAGCGCAAGATCACCTCGCTGGTCGTGGTCGACAATCAGAATCGCCTGCAAGGTATCGTGCATCTGCATGACTTGTGGGGAACCGAAATGCTGTAATGAGCGATTTGGCGGATTTCGATCATCAAAGTTTCATCTGCCCCCCTCGATGATCCCGCCCCTTGAGGAGAACGCCATGTATCACTACGACCCGACAACCGCTTTGGAAGAACTCAGCGAAGACGCCACCCTCCCGAATCCCGTACAGCTGCGCGACATGATTCTCCGCAAGCGGCTCCGTCCCGAGCAATCCCTGGAGCTCAATCGTCTCTTTACCGAGTACCAAAAGTTTTTTGCCGAAGCGCAGAAGCTCGGAAAAACGATTTTGCAAGAACTTACTACTCGCTAATGCAACGACCGATGGATCCATGAGTCCAATTTTTTCTTCATGCACTCTCTTCCGCATTGAATCCGCGCCGGACGCGTGTTAAAAACATTAATAGTCCTCAAAAAAACCGTAGCCATTTGTGATTCCGATCACAGATTCCCTTCTGAGGCGCGGCTACGATTCGCATTAACTTGCGCGATACGGGTCCTTAAACAAATTTCATAGCCTCTTGCGTTCGTTGTCTCGGGGCGGAGCTGTCAATGAATCGCCGAAAAACCGTCCTTCTCCTCGACTTCGATGCAGAGCTGCTGATTGCCCTCGAGCACTTACTTGAGAATTGCGGCTTCGACTGCACTTCGACTTGGGATGTCGATCAAGCTTTTGAGCTCGTGGAGGCGAGAGGATTTGATTTTCTCGTGGTGGGAAATCGTCCGCCCCAATTAAATCCGCATGCATTTTTCTCCGAGCTCCGGGAGCGCGGCCTGCGCTTCGGTTCGTTCATTCTCGGCAATGTCGATCGCCAGGATGGCTTCAGCAATCTGGTAGATCAACTGCGCCGCTTCCCCTGCGAAATGCCGCCTCGAAAGATCGGCCCCGTGGGACACAAGGAAGCTCGCAAGTCCGCTGAGCAGGTGTGCAATGGTCGCTAAGTGTGCCAACCCGCGCTGCTCCGCCAAGTTCCGTTTTCTGAAGCAAGGAAAGCTGTTCCTGTCCGAGCAGATCCCGCCCACTCATGCGGCTCCCACGTCGCGAGCCCCCCGGGGCAAGGGCGGTGTCCAGCATTTCTGGCTGTGCGATGACTGCTGCCGGTCCTTCACGCTCGTCCGCGACGAGCACGAAATCCGAATTGTGCCACTGCACCCGCGAGAGCATCCTTGCCAGGTTCACCAGCGAGCTTCCTAGATGTCCCTCTAAGTGCCCTAGGCACGCTCTTTTTGTCGCATCGGTTTTAGGACGCGATGGCTGACCACCCCGGCCTCATGCCTGTCCCCGCCAGCCGCCCTCCGAACGCCCCCGACCAACTGCTACAATAACCAATTCCTGACTCATAGGAATTGTTCACTATGCATCGTTGGTCCGAGCTCTTCATCCCTACCTTGCGGGAGGCCCCCGCCGACGCCGAGGTCGCCAGCCACAAGTTTCTGGTGCGGGCCGGCTACATTCGCCAGCTCGCCGCCGGTATCTATTCCTATCTCTTTCTTGGCCAGCGCTCGCTCAACAAAATCATGAATGTGGTGCGCCAGGAGATGGACAAGATCGGCCAGGAGTTCTACTTGCCCGCCCTCAACCCGCGCGAACTCTGGGAGGCCAGTGGCCGCTGGGCGGTCATGGGCGAGAACATGTTCCGCCTCAAGGATCGCAAGGGCGCCGACCTCTGCCTCGGCATGACCCACGAAGAGGTCATGACCGATATCGCCCGCCGGGACCTCCGCAGCTACAAACAGCTGCCCCAGATCTGGTACCAGATCGAAACCAAGTTCCGCGATGAGCCTCGCCCTCGATCCGGCTTGTTACGCGTCCGCCAGTTCATCATGAAGGACTCCTACTCCTTCGATATGGACGCGGCCGGCCTCGATGTGTCCTACAAGAAACACTACGATGCTTACTGCCGCATCTTCGATCGCTGCGGCCTCAAGTACGTCGTGGTTGAGGCCCACTCCGGCGCCATGGGTGGCTCGCAGTCCCACGAATTCGTGGTGCGCACCCCTGCCGGCGAGGACCTCATCGTCAGCTGCGACCAGTGCAACTACGCCGCCAACCTCGAAAAAGCTACCTCCAAGGTGGATGTCGTCGACGACCTCAAGCCTGAAGGCGATGGCAAGCCTCTCGAGGTGCACACCCCCGGCCAGAAAACCATCGAGGACGTCGCCCGTTTCCTCGGCGTTTCGCCCAAGAACAAGATCAAAACCTTAGCGCTGATGGCCAACGAACCAGACACGAAAACCGGCAAGCTCAAGCCTCGCCCGGTCGTCCTGCTGCTGCGCGGCGATCATCAGATGAACGAGGCCAAGCCCTCCACCGCGCTGGCGGGCCGCGAAGTCCGCCCCATGCAGGACGATGAAATCCACGCCCTGTTTCATTCCCCCGCCGGCTTCCTCGGACCGCTCGGCATCGACTGGGCCAGCAACCTCAATGACGGTGACAAACCGTTCTTGCTCGTCGACCAGGCACTCGAAGGCCGCAAGAATCTGATCGCCGGCGCCAACAAAGAGGACTTCCACGTTAAAAACATCACTCCGGGCGAGAATTTTCATCCCACTGCGTACGCCGACCTGCGCAGCGTGGCCGCTGGCGAGGCCTGTCCGAACTGCGGTGCCCCTCTGCGCATTGACACCGCGGTCGAGATCGGCCACATCTTTAAACTCGGCTCCAAGTACACCGAGTCCCTGGGCGCTCGGGTCCTCGATCGCAACGGCAAAGAAGTCACTCCCATCATGGGCTGCTATGGCATCGGCATGGAGCGCATTCTGACCGCTGCCATCGAGCAGAGCAATGACGAGAACGGATTCTGCCTGCCCTCGCAAATTGCGCCCTTCGAGATCGTGGTCGTCCCCACCAATGTCTCCGATGACAAGCTGCGCACCACCGCGGAGGACATCGCCCGCCGCCTGGAAGCTTCCGGCTTCGACGTGTTACTCGACGACAGGGACGAACGGCCAGGGGTGAAGTTCAAGGATGCTGACCTGGTGGGCATACCCTTTCGTGTCAACGTCGGCAAAAAGGTTACCGAAGGTACCGTGGAAGTCGTTCATCGCTCGACACGTCAAATGCACGATGCTAGCATCGCGGCAATCACCGAATATTTCGACAAGCTTCTACGGCCCGCGCGATGAAGGCTTTCCGCCTCCGGCGCCTGCCGCAGACGGAAAGCGATATGAGCACGATCAAGTTAATTCTGACGCTCGCACTGCTCGCCATCGGCGTGTATGTTGGCGCAGAAGTCATTCCGCCGTACTTTGCCAATTACCAGTTTCAGGATGCCATCGACACCGAGGCCCGGCTGGCGACCTATAGCACCAAGAGTGAAGATTCCATGCGCGATTCCATCTTCAAACAGGCGCAAAGTCTCGAGATTCCCGTAACCCGCGACGACATCAAGGTGCAACGCTCGGGTAACCAGGGAAGTGGCATCGTGTTTATCGAAACCGACTACACCGTGCACATCGATTTGCCGGGCTATCCGCTCGACTTACACTTCCATCCCGCCAGTAAGAACAAGGGCGTGTTCTAGCCCCGTTTCCATCCAGCATCCCGCGCTCCACGCAACCCAACATCTCAAGGGTGTCACTCCGTTTGCACGCAGCACGTCCAGGCTGTGCTTTCCATCTTCGCGTCAGCATTTCTCCGCCATACCGCGCTTCACTCTCGCTTGGTTACTTTCAGTCCTAGACAAGAGTAACGTTGTTGCACTTCGGCTTGCGTCCTACCATCGCACCGTGCCGTACTGCGGGCTCGCGCGGTCTCGAGCCTCGCGCGGGCCCCCATCCTGAACGGAATTCACGATCGGTTTTTGGAAGTTCCCGGAGAGCTATGACGCACGCAACCCGTACTCTCACCCTGATGCTGGTAGCCGGCATGCTGTTTCTCATGCTCGGCTGCGGGCAGCAATCCAACTGCAACGGCGCGAGCTTCGGTACCACTGGCGGAGCGGGCAGCGGGAGCAGCGGCAACGTCAGTTCGGGTGGATCGGTCTGCGGCGGCGGCAGTACCGACGCGGGCGGCGGCGGTGGCTCGAATGGCGCGATAGCAGACTTCATGTACGACCTCAGCTACGACACCACTGTGTCCAGCCCCACCACCAACATAGTTCAAGGCGCTTCGTTAACCACCGCTGGTGCCTTCGCCAATATCTCGGGCTTCAACGGACCATCGTTCTCTTTTGACTCCAGCCAGAACATGGTCATCGTCAACAAGCAGTTCCTCTATATCCCCCAACCCACGCTCAACCAGATTCAGGCGTTTGCCATCAACCGTACAACCGGGGCGCTAACAGCAATCCAGGGAAGCCCGTTCACCACGGCTGGCGGCAGCACGGTTGCCAGTGATCCCCAGGGACACTTCCTGTTCGTAGGCAGCACTTCCAACGGCCTCATCTCCGTGTTTCAGATCAACTCGACGACCGGCGCCTTGACCCAGAATGTGCATTCCCCATTCCCCACGACGCTGCTGTTCTCTTACTTCGTCAATGTGGATGGGCAGGGCAAGTACCTCTATGTCGGCCAGCACAATCCGTCCTTGCCGACAGGTGTTTTCTCGATCGATCCCGCCACCGGGGACCTGCAGTCGGTCGGGTCATTTTCCCTGGGCGTGAGTGGAGGCAGTATCGCCTCCTTCAACAGCGGCGCCACTGAGTATTACGTAGCCGGCAGCGGCATTGGCGGCGACAACAACCTTTACGTCTATACCATCGATCCCGCCACTGGGATCCCGAGTCCGGTTAACGGTCAGCCATTTCCCACGAACGCCACGCCGAACTTTCTCGCGGTACACCCCAGCGGGCAGTTCCTGTACGTTTCCGAGATCGACTCCAGCCAGGCGGGTGTTTTCGAGGGCTTTCAGTTGAACAGTTCGACAGGTGCGATCACTGCGATGTCGAACTCGCCCTTTTCCAACTTCGCGTCTATGTATGAGTGCCAGTTTGACCAGAGCGGGGCAAACTTGTTCTGCGTGAGTTCGACCGGGTACACGGTGCTGACGATCGACCCGTCCACCGGTGCGCCCACCAGCACGATTCCGGAATTGCAGGCCTCCCCGTTTGTATTCGCCGTGACCAACTGAGGGCTTTCCCCGGGGTGCAGGGCGTAACCAGCCTGCATCTCCCTTCCGGCAAAATTTCCGGGGGCAGGTTAAAATGAGGTTTCCCGAAGGCCCAGCTGCTGCCTGGACCCTCTGCTCTGGCCGGGAATACAACTCTTGCAGGCTTCGGCGTGCTCCAATGGGGAGAAGAAGCTCCTGCTCTCATACGGGACTCCGCCCAGCTAAACAGTGGCTATTAAACTGAAGATTCCGAAGTCGAGCAGCAAGAGCAATGGCAACAGTCGCCTGCCTCGCGACCCGGTCATCCGCGTCGCCCTCCTCGTATTTGTCGCCTTGGCGCTGGTCGTCGTCACGTCCTTTTCGTACTTCTACGTCAAATACGACCGGGTCATTGAAAAGCGCTTCCGCAGTCCCCTGTTCAGCAATTCCGCCAAAATCTACGCCCGGCCCCGATCGCTTCGCCCCGGGGAAAAGGCCGACGCCCGCGAGATCGCCGCCGAGCTCAGCCGTGCCGGCTACTCCGACAGCAGCAGCCAGTCCCCGATCGGGAGCTACGTGCTGTTTGGCGACGGCATCGAGATCACCCCCGGCCCCGAGTCCTATCACAGCCCCGACCCGGCGCGCATCGTCATCCGCAGCGGCAAGATCGACAGCATCACCAGCCGTGGCAATGACCTCTCGGCCTACGAACTCGAGCCTCAGTTGGTAACTGCGCTCTTCGACGCCGACCGTTCCAAGCGCCAATTGGTGACCTATGACCAGATTCCCAAGGTCATGGTGGATGCAGTCACCTCCATCGAGGACCGCCGCTTCTTCCAGCACAGCGGCGTGAACTTCGTGCGGCTCGCCGAGGCCTTCTGGGTCGACGTCACCCATCAGCGCCACGAGCAGGGTGGATCGACCATTACCATGCAGCTCTCGCGCGCCTTCTTCCTGACTCCCGAGAAGACGGTCAAGCGCAAGCTCTCCGAAATCATGATCGCGCTCGAACTCGAGCAGAAGTTCAGCAAGCAGCAGATCTTCGAGTTCTATGCCAACCGCGTCGATCTCGGGCAGCGCGGCTCGTTCACCATCAGCGGCTTCGCCGAGGCCTCGCGCGCCTACTTCAACAAGGACCTCAAGGACATCACTGTCCCCGAGGCCGCCCTGTTGGCCGGCCTGATTCAGGCGCCCAGCTACCTGTCTCCGTACCGCCATCCCGAACGCGCGCTCGAACGCCGCAACGTCGTGCTCGATGCCATGGCGGAGACCCACGCCATCACCCGCGCCGAAGCCGAGAAGGCCAAAGCTGCTCCCCTGAGGCTCGCGCCGCCCAATGTTGAAGCCAGCGACGCTCCCTACTTCGTCGACCTGGTTCGCGACAATCTGATCTCCCGCTTCAACGAGCGCGAACTCAACGATCAGGCCTACCGCGTCTACTCCACCCTCGATCCCGGCCTGCAGCGCGCCGCGGCTCAAGCGGTCGAAATCGGCATCAAGCTGGTGGACGAGCAAGTCACCAAAATGCGCACCAAAAAGGTCAAGGTGGGCAAGGGTAAATACGAAACTCACGTCCTGCCCGGACCGCAGGCACAGGTTGCCCTGGTTGCGCTCGATCCCCACACCGGCGAAGTGCTCGCCTTGGTCGGCGGACGCAATTACGGCATGAGCCAACTGGATCATGCCGTGGCCAAACGTCCCACCGGCTCCATCTTCAAACCCTTTGTCTACGCCACCGCCATGAACAGCGCTCTCGATGGCGCCACCACCGTGATCACCCCAGCCTCCATGGTCGATGACACCGCCAGTACCTTCACCTACGGCGACCAGATCTACGAACCGCGTAATTACAAAGAGGAGTACCACGGCGAAGTCACGCTGCGTTACGCGCTTGCCCTTTCCCTCAACAACGCCACCGTGAAGGTCGCCGAAGAAGTCGGCTACGACAAGGTCGCCGACCTCGCCAAAGCCGCCGGCATCGCCTCCGTCAAAGCCACACCGGCTATGGCGCTTGGCGCTTATGACGCCACGCCGCTCGACATGGCCGCGGCCTACACCGTCTTTGCCAACGATGGAACCCGCATCTCGCCCATCCTCACCAACTCCGTGCGCAATGCCAAGGGCGACGTCGTGCAGGACTACCATCCCGAAAAGAAGCAGGTGCTCGATCCGCGCATCGCCTACGTGATGACCGACATGATGGAAGGCGTCATGAATTTCGGCACCGCATTCGCCGTGCGTACTCGCGGTTTCAACGCGCCCGCTGCCGGCAAAACCGGGACCTCTCACGATGGATGGTTTGCGGGTTACACCAGTAACTTGTTATGTATAGTCTGGGTCGGTTACGACGACTACAGCGACATCCGCCTGAGCGGCGCGCAGACCGCGGCCCCGATCTGGGCTGAATTTATGAAGCGGGCGATTACCTTGCCCGGTTACTCCGACGTGAAGCCCTTCGACCAGCCTTCCGGCGTGGTCGATGTACAACTCGATAAAGCCACCAACCGGCTTGCAACTCCGTCCTGTCCTGAGACTTACACGGCCGCCTTTGTCACCGGTACCGAGCCCCGCGAAACCTGCGACCAGCAAACCGGCATTGCCGGCTTCTTCAATCACATCTTCACTCTGGGCCAGAAACCGTTGCCGCCACCTCCTCAGGGCGCTACTGACCAAAGTGCTAATGCCCAGGCGTCTCCCGACAAAAAGAAAAAAGGGTTTTTTGGCAAAATTGCGGGTATCTTTAAGGAAGACAAGTCCCAGTCGCAGTCGTCCAAACCACCGGACAACAGCGGCTCGGCGCCTCAGTAGGGTCAGTTCCTCCTGCGTTTGAGCGTGTGGGATCGCGCTGGTTCCGTGCTGAGCTTGTCCATCGGAGGTACTGCCATGCCTCGTAGTCGAGCGTTGGTCGTCTTCCCTCTGCTGGTGTTCGTGGGCCTGCTCACCTGCAGTACGGTTTCTTTCGCTTCACCGCTTCCGCCTTCCGATCAGCTGCAGGTTGCGCCGCCCGCCATCCGCGCGATCGAGCCGCCCCCTTCCGATGCGTCCGCGGCTATCCTCGAGCAGCGCGGCGACGAATTGCGCCGCGACAAAATGTTCCTCGATGCGCTCGACTATTATCAGGCGGCTCTCGCCAAGACACCGGCCGCCTCCTCGGCTCCCCTGCACAACAAGATCGGCATTACCGAACTTCAGCTGCAGCGTTGGCACGAGGCCAAGAAGGACTTCGAGCGCGCCATCAAGAGCGACCGCAAATTTGCCGACGCCTACAACAATCTGGGTGTGATCTTTTACGTCAGCAAGAAGTACGGCAAGGCGATTAGCAAGTACGAAAAGGCCATCGAGCTGCGCGATGACTCCGCCTCCTACTTCAGCAACATGGGCGCCGCGTATTTTTCCAAGAAGGAATTCGAGCGCTCCGTGATGGCGTACTCCAAAGCCCTGCAGCTTGACCCCGACATCTTCGAGCGCTCCTCGCGCACCGGCATCTCGGCCCAGATGTCCGGCCCCGAGGACCGCGCCCATTACGATTACGTACTGGCAAAACTGTATGCCAAGATGGGCGTCGCCGACCGTTCCCTGCTCTACCTGCGCAAGGCCATGGAAGAGGGCTACAAGAATATCGACAACGTCTACAAGGATGCCGAGTTCGCCACCGTTCGGAAGGATCCGCGATTCACCGAACTGATGAGCTCGCGCAGCCCAGCCATCACCGACTGATCGGGCGCCGTTTTCCATAAGTCTCGCTCTACGATATATTTACGTTTCGTTTGCAAAGATTTGTAAAAATACGAGACTTTTGCCGTCACATCAGGTTAGATAGAGGTAATTACTCCTGAAAACAACAGGGTGAGTAAGGAGAAACGGTAGCCCACCGATTGCCGACCCGAGCACGCCCCAAGCAGGCAATCGGTGGGTTTTCTTTTGCCTGAATTTGCATTTCCTTCCCTGCTCAGCCCCGGAATTTAGACAGCACCCTGTGTGCGTCCAAAGCGTCGGACTGCAGCACCGCTCCGAAAAGCACGGCGAAAACCCATTCCCCGGATTTTCACAGCAAGGGGATGGATAAACAGTCGCATTTCAGTTGGATTTCAGTGCGCTCTTCCCTTCTTGCCTTTCTCCGTGTCTCTGTGCCTCTGTGCTGAGCGCTCTTTCGGGCTGCGTTCACAGATGTACTCCTCCACGACCCTCTGCCATTGGCCCTGGGCTTTCAGGATGTACTCGACCGCGTCACGCGCGCCGCCGTCGCCGCCGGAATGCTTGGTGACGTAGTGGGCCTCGCGTTTGACCTCGTCGCGGGCATTGGCGACCGCGACCGCAAATCCGCAGTGACGCATCACCGGAAGGTCGATCACGTCATCGCCGACGAAGCAGACTTCAGCAGCCTCCAGCCCGGCTTCCTGCAAAATTTCTTCGAAGCAAGTGCGCTTGTCCTGGATGCCCTGGCGAACGAAATCGAGTCTCAAGTCGCGGGCGCGCAGGGCCACGGTTTCCGAGATGCGCTTGGTGATCAGTCCGGTCCTGATCCCGGCCAACCGCGCCAGCGAGATACCGGCCCCATCGTGAGCGTTGAAACCCTTGGCCTCGATCATCGTTTCGCCGGCGAAGCCAAAGCCGCCCTGGTCTTCCTTTCGCGAGAGGTGGCCCTCCACGGTCTGCTTGATGCCCGCAGGAGCGGGGAAAATCCAGATCTTGCCGTCAGTGAGGACGCCATCCACGTCGAACAAAATGAGCTTGATTTTCTTGGCACGCGCTTTCGACATTGCCGGGATTCTAGCATCCGGGGGTGCCACGGTTTTCGGAGTTCGCAGCTTTCCGTCCGCGGAGAGAAGTCTGAACCTTCACCGCGGCACCCATCCTCGTACTGGGGTGCTCTGTGCTAACCCGGAAAATCAGTCGCCGAAGGCGACGGCAGAAATTAGCTCAGCCCCTTAGCGCTGGGTACTGCGTGGAGGTGGGACAGAGTCCGCTTTAGCGGACGGCACCCGAGCCCTGACTGTTACCCGTTGATCCGGGCAGCAACTTAAATCAGAAGCACTCCAATTCAGCCACCATCCAGGTCGCCCCGGCGATCAGGAACGCCAGCGCGCATTCGGACCAGTTGAGATGCGCCTCGGGGTGAGCGATCAGGAGCGGAATCCAAACGAAGATGCCAAACAGTGCCAGCATGAGCGTCATCAGACGCATCGCAAGCCGCGCCTGGCGATTGATAAGAATCGCAATCGCTGCCAGCCCAAACGCGACCGTCGTGAGTATCGCCCAAAACATCTGGTTGGGCGGAATCCACCTTGGAACCAACTCCGCCGTCACGCGAAAATAGACGATCTGACTCAGCGTGAATGAAATCGCACAAACTCCCAGTCCGCGGCGCGCCCATCGGCCGAACTCGGCTGCCGTCGCTTCACCCGCCTCAGTGGCCGCGTACAGGGCAATCGCGCCCCAGAGCAAGGAAAACTGTTCGAAGAAGTTCCCGTATTGTGCATAGACGGTCGGCGCAGCAACGATGGCAGGAATACAGGCCAGGGAGAAAAGCAAATAGACAATGCCGAGGGCGACTGAGGCCAGGCGCATAGTCCGCTGGTACTGCATCCCAATCCCGCCGGCAATTTGAGCGGCCATGAGACATCCGCCGATGACGCTGCCAAAAGGCAGGCTCCAGATCTGTTGCAAGGCCTGCCAGGTATCAGAATCGTGCCACATCAGTGCGATGACGCCGAACAGAACCGCCGACGCGCCAAAGACGATCCGCCCATAGAGCGCCGTTTTCACAAAAGCAAAGTAACAGATTTCTCCGCAGCCACCAGCGGCTTCTTTACGATTGCGATCGCGCCCGGCCTGCGACGGCGAACCACCGAAAATGAGATGGCCTCCTTTTTCAAAAGGCGAAGAAATTGCGAAAGTCCGGCAGCGGCGCTAGAATGCAAAGATGCCCTCCGTAGTGCCTGCTTCGCTGTCCTGGGCTCACCCGCTAACCCAGGATTGGTTTGTCCAACGCTTTGGGACGCCGACCGAACCCCAGGAGCAAGGCTGGCCCCACATCCTGGCCGGCCACACTACGCTAATCTCGGCGCCAACCGGGTCGGGCAAAACGCTCGCCGCGTTTCTGGCTTGCATCGATCGGCTGGTGCGCAAGGCGCTCGAAGGCAATCTTCAAGATCGGACCGAAGTCCTCTACGTCTCGCCGCTGAAAGCGCTGGGCAACGATATCCAGAAAAACCTCGAAGTGCCGCTGGGAGAAATCCTGGAGATGGCCTCGGCGCGCGGCCTGCTGATGCCGCAGATTCGCACCGCGGTGCGCACGGGAGACACGCTGGCCCACGAGCGCCGCGCCATGCTGAAGCGGCCGCCGCACATCCTGGTCACCACACCCGAGTCGCTCTACATCCTGCTCACCGCCGAGAAGAGCCGGAACGTGCTGCGCCACGTGGAGACGGTGATTGTCGACGAAATTCACGCCGTCGCCGACGACAAGCGCGGCGCCCACCTCGCGCTCTCACTGGAACGACTGGATGCGCTGGTGGGAACGCGGCCGGTCCGCATCGGGTTATCGGCGACCCAGAAGCCGATCGAGGCGGTGGCGCATTTCCTGACCGGCAACGGGCGCAAAGACCCGGTCATCGTGAATGTCGGGCATCGGCGCAAGCTCGATGTAGCGGTCGAAGTGCCGCCCAGCCCGCTCGGGCCTGTCGCTTCGAACGAGATGTGGGATGAGATCCACGCCCGACTCATCGAACTCGCCGAGCAACACCGCTCGACCCTGGTGTTCGTGAACACGCGGCGCATGGTGGAGCGCCTGTCCCATGCGCTGGGCGAGCGCATGGGTGAAGAACATGTTGCAGCGCACCACGGCAGTCTCTCGCGCAAGCTGCGCCTGGCGGCGGAAAAGAAACTGAAGGAAGGCCAGATCAAGGTCCTGGTGGCGACCGCGTCCCTGGAGCTTGGAATCGATATCGGCACGGTGGACCTGGTGGTGCAGATCAACTCCCCGCGCTCGATCGCCGTAGCACTGCAACGGGTCGGGCGTTCGGGCCACTGGCGCGGAGCGGTGCCCAAGGGAAGGTTCTTCGCCACCACGCGGGACGATCTGCTGGAGTGCGCGGCTCTGGCGCGCGCGATTCAATTGGGCGATCTGGATCGGCTGATGATCCCCGAGTCGCCGCTCGATGTACTGGCCCAGCAGATTGTGGCAGCTTGCGCGGCCGAGGAGTGGCGCGAAGACGAACTGCTCAAGCTGATTCATCGGGCGTATCCCTACCGCGACCTGTCGAAGCCAACCTACGAAACCGTGCTCGAAATGCTCTCGGAAGGCATCGCGGCGCGGCGGGGACGCTACGGCGCTTACATCCATCGTGATCGAGTGAATGGAAAGCTGCGGGCACGGCGCGGGGCGAGGCTGGCGGCCATCACCAGCGGCGGCGCGATTCCTGATAATTCCCTGTACACCGTGGTCGCGCAGCCGGAAGGAATTGTCGTCGGCACCGTCGATGAAGACTTCGCGGTAGAGAGCATGAAGGGCGATGTGATGCTATTGGGCAACACGTCGTGGATCATCCGCCGCATTGAAACCAACAACGGACGCTTGCTGGTAGAAGACGCGCATGGCGCGCCGCCGGGAGTTCCCTTCTGGCGCGGCGAAGCGCCCGCGCGCACCGAGGAGCTTTCCGGGCACGTCGCCGAATTGCGCCAGAAGGTCAGCGACCTGCTGGAGCAGACTCCGCCGGTCGGGGTGATTCAGCACAATCCGAAGGCGATGGCCGCGGTTGCCTGGCTGAAAGCAGAATGCGGACTCGACGACTCGGGCGCCGAGCAGGCGGTGGAGTACATCCTGCAAGGCCGCGCGGTTTTGGGCGCCGTACCTACCCAGCAGACGGTGATTGCCGAACGCTTCTTCGACGAAGGCGGCGGCATGCAGTTGATCATTCACGCGCCCTTCGGCGGCCGCATCAACAAGGCGTGGGGCCTGGCGTTGCGCAAACGCTTCTGCCGGGGCTTCAACTTCGAATTGCAGGCGGCGGCCACCGACAACGGGCTCAACATCGCTCTCGCCGAGCAACACAGTTTCCCGCTAGCCGATGTCTTTCATTTCCTGCAAACCGAAACCGTCCAGGAACTGCTGGAGCAGGCGGCGCTGGCCTCACCCATCTTCGGCACGCGCTGGCGCTGGGATGCGACGCGGGCGCTGGCGCTGCTGCGCTTCCAGAGCGGCAAGAAAGTTCCGCCCCAGATTCAGCGCATGCGCTCCGATGACCTGCTGGCATCGGTGTTTCCCGACGTGGCGGCGTGCCAGGAAAACATCGAGGGCGACATCAAGATTCCCGATCATCCTCTGGTCAGCGAGGTCATGAAGGACGTGCTCACCGAGGCGATGGACCTCGACGGGCTGAAGCGTGTCCTGGGCCAGATGGCGGCGGGCACGATTCGGTGCCTGGCGGTGGATACGCCGGTGCCGTCCCAGTTCTCGCACGAGATTCTGAATGCCAACCCGTATGCCTACTTGGACGATGCTCCGCTCGAGGAGCGGCGCGCCCGCGCGGTGGAGATGCGGCGCGTGTTGCCGCAGTCGGTGCTGGAAGAAGTTGGCAAACTGGATCCGGCCGCGATTCTGCGGGTCCGTGACGAGGCTTGGCCCGATGTGCGCGACGTGGATGAGTTGCATGATGTGCTGCACACGCTTACCGCGCTGCCCGAGGATCGCACCGGCCTGCCTGGGTTGGCGGGCGAGGACCCCAGCCGCTCCATCTCCCAGAGTGGCGCGGTTGCGCGAGACGAGGCCGGCGGTGTGGACCTGTTTGCAGGCGTTGGATCGACGGTAGTGCAGGCGCCGCCCCTCGCGCGCCCCTCAACTTCTTCGAGCAGCCCCAATAGCCTGTGGGCCGATTTCTTCGATCGCCTGGTGCGCGATGGACGGGCCACGCGAGCCTCCCGCGCCGGGCGCACCTACTGGGTGGCAGCCGAGAAGGCTCGTCACTTCGAGTTGTTGTTTCCCGGGGCAAAGCTTGAGCCGGCGATCACCATAATCGATATGCCCCTGCCTTCGGCCGACGATGCGCTGCTGGCGATGGTCACAGGCTGGATGGCGCACGCCGGACCGGTGACCGCGTCGCAGTTAGCCGCGTTACTCGGGCTGCCGGCTTCCGAGATCGAGAAGGCGCTGCTCCGCATGGAGGCCAGCGGCTCGATCCTACGGGGCAAGTTTACCGATCCCAGGATGGAAGAGACCGAGTGGTGCGAACGGCGGCTGTTGGCGCGCATTCACCGGCTCACCGTGGCCACGCTGCGCAAGCAGATTGAGCCCGTCACGGCGGCGCAGTTCATGCGCTGGCTGCTGCGCTGGCAGCATGCGGAAGCAAACAGCCAACTCCGCGGCGAGCGCGGCGTGCTCGAAGCGCTGCGGCAGTTGCAGGGATTCGAAATCCCGGCCAATGCCTGGGAGCGGCACATCCTGGCGCGGCGGGTGGTCGACTACGATCCCAAGTGGCTGGACCAACTGTGCCTGACTGGGGCCGTCGGATGGGGAAGGCTGTCGCCGCATCCGGCGACTTTAGAAGATTCCACTGACGGCAAACGCCGGGTGATTCCCACCAGCGTTGCGCCCATTACGTTCTTCGTGCGGGAAGAGGCGGACTGGATGAGCCCGCGCCATCCGGGCAGCGATACCACCGAAGTACGCGGGTTGAGCCCAGGTGCGCGGCAGGTGCTGGACTTCCTGCGGCATCGCGGGGCCTCGTTCTTTGCGGACATCGTTCGCGGAACCGACAAGCTGAAAGCCGAGATCGAGACCGCGCTCTGGGAACTGGTGGCAGGCGGATTGGTCACGGCGGATGGATTCGACAACCTGCGGTCGCTGATTGATCCCAAGCGCAGGGCGGGTCAAGGCAGTGGGCGCACCGCGCGGCCGCGGCATAGCACAGGTCGATGGGCGCTGCTCTATGCCGATCAGGAGGTCGAACGGAACCGGGCCATCGAGGCGACTTGCTGGATGCTGCTTCGGCGCTACGGGATCGTCTTCCGCGATGTGCTGGCCCGCGAGACCAACCTGCCGACCTGGCGCGAACTGCTGATCGCGTTCCGCCGACTCGAGGATCGGGGAGAGATTCGGGGAGGCCGGTTCGTGGACGGCTTCCTGGGCGAGCAGTTTGCCCTGCCGGTGGCAGTCGAGTCGGTGCGGGCCATGCGGCAGTTGGCGCCCTCCGGGGAAACGACGACTCTGGCGGCGGCTGATCCCCTGAACCTGGCTGGCATCCTGGTTCCGGGCGAACGGGTGCCGGCGATCTCAGGCCGGACGGTGGCTTTCCGGGATGGTGTGGCTGTGGCACCGCTGGTTCCCGGGCATCCCGAGGCGGTCCCAGCACTCCAATCGGCGGGATAATCCCCAGAATTTCTCTTTTGTGGGTAAACTGCGCGACGGCATTGGGTCGGTGCCGTCGCTGCGCGCAACAGGGTGAGCAAAAAACTCGCTGGAAATTGAAATCGGGAATCCGATGAGGGGGTCCCCCGGATTCCCGACTCAGCACTGCCCGGCAGGACTGTTAAGCGCTTCCCCCATCGCTTTTGCCAGGCCAGTCGTCGTCTGACACTAGAGCAATTGCTGAGCCAAATCCTCGACCCTTTTGAGGAAACCCTGCAAACCCCATGAACGGCTTGGCTTTCCATTGCAAATACCCGGAAAGAACCGGGTTTCGTACTTACGATTCTCATGAGAGAATCTCTATCCGATTGGATAGCCTTCTATCCGGTCAGATAGGCCATTCCCCGCACCCATGCGTTGGACAGTGAGCCAGCTGCTGGCAACGAACCCAGGTATCGAACTCGGGAGAACGTTGTGAACCCCAGATTGGTGGCGACCTCCGGGCCTCTGAAAGATTCTGTCTTTGTTATCCCCGCAGGCAATTTGTCCTTGGGCCGGGACCCGGCGAGCGGGCTGCCGATTAGCGACCCCTCCGTTTCGCGCCGCCACTGCCTGATTACGCGCGACAACGCCCAGATCCTGATCCGCGATCTCGACAGCCGGAACGGAACCCTGGTCAACGGCGAGGCGATCAAAGAGTATCCGCTCAAGCACGGTGACCAGGTCACCGTGGGCGACTCGGTCTTTGTCTTCCTGATCGAAGAGGATGAACGGCGCAAGTCGGACCGGGTGGAGTTCCAGGACAGCCAGCTCACCCACGCCACCGCGCAGATCCGCCCCCAGGACGTCCTCTACCTTCAGCCGGACCGCATCCTGTCCGAGTTGCCCGCGACCTCGCGCCTGGCACGCAATTTGAACGTGCTGTTGAAGATCAGCCGCATAGTGCATTCCATTCGCGACCTGGAAAAGCTGCAGGAACAGATTCTTACTTCCATCTTTGAAGTCTCTCCGGCCGAGCGCGGCGCGATTCTGCTCACTGGCAATGACGGGCGGAGCTTCAGCTCCGTCTATGCCCGGCACCGGGATCCGCGCATCGAGCGCCCCGTGCAGGTGAGCCGCACCATCGCCAACCGGGTCGTGGAGGAGGGCATCGCCGTCCTCGGCTCGGATGTGCAATCCAGCGAGGGGCTGGGTCGAGTGGAGAGCCTGGTGGCGTCGCAGGTGCGTTCCCTGCTGTGCGTCCCCCTGACCATCTTCCAGCGGGCGATTGGCTGCATTTATCTGGACACGTTCAGCCTGGCCCGCCGTTTCGACGAAGATCACCTGCAACTAGTCACCGCGTTGGCCGGCGTATGCTCCTTCGCCCTCGACAATGCGCGGCGCCTGCAGTGGCTGGAGCAGGAAAACCAGCGGCTCACCAACGAGATCGCAATGGAGCGCAGCCTGGTGGGCGAAAGCGGAAAGATGAAGGAAGTATTCCAGTTCCTGGGACGCGTCTCGCAAAGCGATGCCACGGTGCTGGTCGGGGGCGAGAGCGGAACCGGCAAGGAATTGGCTGCGCGGGCGATTCATCGCAAGAGTGCGCGCTCTGCCAAGCCGTTTGTGGCCATCAACTGCGCAGCTATCCCCGAAACCCTGCTCGAGAGCGAACTGTTCGGGCACGAAAAGGGCGCCTTCACGGGTGCGGCCACGCAGAAAAAAGGCCGGCTCGAATTGGCCGACGGAGGCGTGCTCTTTCTTGACGAAGTTGGCGAATTGGCGCCGAGCATCCAGGTGAAGCTGCTTCGCGTGCTGCAGGAACGAGAGTTTGAGCGCCTGGGAGGAACGCGTCCCATCCGCGTGGACTTGCGCCTGATTGCGGCTACCAATCGCGATCTGGACGACGCGGTGAAGAGCGGCGCTTTCCGCCAGGACCTGTTTTTCCGCCTGAATGTTCTGCATCTGACCATGCCGCCGCTCCGCGAGCGCAAGGAAGATATTCCCCTGCTCGCGGATTTCTTCGTTCACAAATACTGCAAGCGTTGCGGAGCCCATCCCAAGCGGATTGCGCGCGAGGCGATTGCCTCGATGGTCGCCTACGACTGGCCGGGAAATGTGCGCGAACTGGAGAACGTGATTGAGCGCGCTCTGGTGCTCGGGATCTCCGATGAGATTCTGCCGGAGGACCTTCCCGAATCATTGCTGGAGCGCGAGCCTGCCCCCGGGACCAAGGAAGCGAAGTATCACGTGGCAGTGAAGGATCTGAAGAAGCGGCTGATCTTGAAAGCGCTCGAGGAAGCGAACGGCAGTTATACCGAAGCGGCGCACTCGCTGGGCGTCCACCCGAACTACCTGCATCGCCTGATCCGCAATCTGGAACTGAAGGATTCGCTGCCCCCCAGCAACGGGGGACGCGGAGGAACCAAGGGCAGTCCAGGACGATCCTGAGCCGCTCGCCGCATGGCGGCGGTCGCCGTCAGGAACCCGGCAGCGACAGCTTCAGCAGGGCCGCGGGATCGAGATAGGTACCCTGCCAACGTACCGCCAGGTGCAGATGCGGTCCAGTGGCGCGCCCGGTCGCTCCGCTCAGGCCGATCTCCTGCCCTCGCTGGACGGTCTCGCCTTCCTTCACCTTCAACTCCGAGAGGTGAAGATAGAGTGTCAGCAATCCCTGCCCGTGGTCCAACATTACGCAGTTGCCCTCGAAATATAGCGGGCGCGCGAGGATGACCCGCCCGCTATTGACCGCAGAAACTGGAGTCGATGGCGGAACGCGAAAATCCAGTCCTTGGTGCACGCTCTTGGTGACTCCATTAAAGACCCGCCGCGTTCCGAAGACGTCGGAGATGGGAGCATCCACCGGGGCCGCGAACTTGCCGCTCCACTCGCGCTCGGGCGTGATCTCGCCAAACACCTTATGCTTTACTTCCTGATCCTGCTTGATGACCTCCAACTGCTCGGGCGATGGCGCCGTGTACTGCTTTGAAACCGTGAGCTTCACCTCGGGATACTTCTCCGCTGTTACGCTGAAGACCTGCTCGTAACCGACCTTGGCGCCTTCGCGGGTCTCGCCCTCGAGGTGCAGCGGATAGCGCCCCGGCTTGGTTTCGAGGCTGACACCGGCCAACGAAAACCACGCTTTGCCGGAGCCCGAATCGAACACGATGCTATGACCCAGCCACGTTCCCGTAAGCGAACTCAGCGCCGCTGGCGGCGTTACCTGGAAAAAGACCGGCGCCCCATTTACCAGACGCACCGGATTGCCGCGCACCGACCAAGCCTCCGCCTGTTTCGCGCTAGACGCCGGCGCCGTCTCCTGTGCGGTTGCCAACAGGCCAACCATCAGCATGAAGGTCACCGCCCGGCAACCGCTTGCCACGGTCTTGTCTGAGAAACTTCCCATTGCCATCAGCCTAGCACCCGAAGCCGAATGCGCCGCTATAATCCGCCGTAGCGAGTTGGATTCGGGAACCTGTGATCCTGCACATTCGACTCCGGAGTCTTCCCATAGCGCTCGCCTTATTGCTCGGAGGCCTCTTGCCCGCTAACGCGGTTGCCGATGACCCGCTGCCTCCCGAGGCCCGCGCGGACAAGGTTATCGTGCTGAAGAAGGAGCACGTTCTCAAGCTCCTGCGCGGCCATCACGTGCTGAAGACCTACAAAATCGCCCTGGGCGGCGATCCGGTAGGACCGAAGCAGCAGGAAGGCGATCACAGAACGCCCGAAGGTACCTACATCCTTGACCGGCGCAACCCGCGAAGCCGGTTTTACCGTTCCCTCCACATCTCGTATCCCAATGCGGAGGACCAGCGCCGGGCCGCGGCAAAAGGCATCTCGCCGGGCGGTGACATCATGATTCACGGCCTCCCCAATGGGTTCGGCTGGCTTGGGGCCGCGCATCGCGTCCGCGACTGGACCGACGGTTGTGTGGCCGTGACCGACGCAGAGATGGATGAAATCTGGCGCGCTGTCCCCGATGGCACGCCCATCGAGATTCGTCCCTGAGCATCTTCTCCGAAGCAAATGCCGGCGACTCGGGTTGACAGCCTCCTCCCGCGGGAAATACCCTCGCCTGCGATTCGTTTCGGGGGATGCAGATGCTGTGTCCACATTGCGGCTCGCAAATTTCCGACGATGCGCGGGCTTGTCCAACGTGCCGTGCCTCGCTGGCGATTGACAGCCCGGTACTGGCCTCGACCGATGTGGCCAAGGATCTTCCGCAGCAGGAAAAGCGGATTCGACAGCTTCTCATCGGCCTGGTTCTCCTCGGTGTCGTTGCGTGGCTTGCGTGGAGCGTGTTGCAGCGCCGGGAGCGGCCGGCGAAGGCGCCGATTCGCAACGTGGCCAGCAACTCGATTGAGACGCTTCCTGTAACCTCCGCTCCCATACCCCTGAAGCCGCGCCTGCCAATGGTCTTTGGTTTCGTCGTGCCGCCAGGATGCAAGAGCGCGGTGCTCGAGAGCCGCTTCGATGACAGCGCCGACCAGGAACCCCCGGCGCAGATGACTGTCTTTGACGAGGCCGCATACGCCGCCTGGAAAAGCCGCCAACCCACGCACGCGGCCTACACGGGCAAGCTCAAGACGGGCATTCTCGACGTGACTCTGCCTCCCTTTCAGGCGCGATATTTTCTGGTGTTTACCGATGGCAGTTCGTCGCTACCGAAAGCTCTTCGCGGACAGGTGCAGCTCCGTTGCACGCGGTCCGAGCCGTGATAAGTGCTGCACCGAGTCAAGATCGTTTCTAAAGATCGTCGTCCGTCAGATACTTTCCGTAGTCGTTGCTCTCTAGCCAATGGTAGAGGTGCACCTGGTACAGGTAGGACGCCACCAGTTCCTCTCCCAATTCGTGCGTTTCAGTGCAGAGAAACGGCACCTGTAACCCCGCCAGCACCGCGATCAGCGATTGCGTGATGCGGTTCGGGTTGCCCCCATGAAACTCATCCGACTTTACGTGGCTCATCGCTGCCGTGATCACCAGCAGCCGATGCGGGTACCGAGCCATCGCCTGCAGCCGCCGCACGAAAACGCGCCGCTCCGTGGTCAGCGAGCGCACCAGGTCCGCCAGGCCCTTCCGTTCCACTACGCACAGCTTCTCCATCCCGGCAACGGAATAGTCCCCCAAGGGCAGCGCTTTTTTCTCAATTCCGGCGAACCAATTTTCGAAGCGGGAAAAATCAAACGGGATTTGCTCGCGCGTGTCCACGATCACCACGGGCTTGGGGCTATGCAGTTGGGTGCCTCCACGTTGCGCCAGCACCGGAAGCAACGGCGGCGGCACGGGAACCGCCGGCTCTAGCCACTCCAGTGGGGACGGAATCAGGTTCGGACCGCGTTTCGTCAAACCTCCTCCTCAGTCGCGCCCTCTGCGAGCATTCGCATGCCTATCGCAAGGACTATAAACGCTGCAAGCAGGATGGAAATTACGGAATACCAACTTCGCTTCGGGGAATTAGTCGAACTGCGGGGATGGTGGACCTGGTCGGGTTCGAACCGA